>JAEEGJ010006643.1_pt1 | contig 34352 bp, 32 predicted proteins | sample 8958761 | NCBI WGS metagenome assembly JAEEGJ01 (sample SAMN16246546, study PRJNA631951) | gut metagenome | biome: gut microbiome; feature: rumen; material: RS-attached | host: Bos | place: Iran: Karaj | collected 2018-10
TGGCATCTGGATAAAAAATATAGTTAAAGACTAATCGAAGAGCGGCATAAGGGTGCACTGAACAATCCCGTGGCTCCAGAAATCCTTGCGCGGCAGGCCTTTTGCCTGTGTAAGCATGCATGAGTTCAATGCTCCGTGAGCGACGATGAGAACGTCTTTTCCTTCTTCGCGGAGAGGTTTTATTACTTCATCCAGGAAGCTGCCTGTTCTTGCGTAAAGTTCATCAAGGCTTTCGCCGGCATCTTCCGGCGCGATATATTCTTCGGGATGCTGGAAAAGAACGTTGATGGGGCAGTCGGGAATGTCAAAACTGCGTTCAATGCCTTCATAAACGCCGAATGCCATTTCCTTAAGTCTTTCATCGACTATTATCGGAACATCGCGGCCTTTGAGGATGATCTCAGCGGTCTCTCTGGCTCTGACCAGAGGGGAACAATAGCATACGTCGAAATGGACATCAGCATACTTTTCGGCAGCTTCCGCAGCCATGACACGCCCCTCATCGCAAAGAGGGATGTCAGTCCTGCCTTGAAGCTTTTTGAGCTTGTTCCATTCGGTTTTTCCGTGTCTTAAGATGTAGATCATAACTGTAAAAGTGTACTTATAACGCGGCCAAAATACAAATATCCCGCAAAAGTGTGAAAAAGCGGTGCATTATGCAGGTTTTGGTTTACAGAAAGATGCTGTTCGATTTATGCTTTAAAAAATGCATAAAGGAGACTTACCGTATGAGAGTTTTATTTATCGGCGGAACAGGACAGATCAGCAGTGCCATCGTAAGAAGGCTTGCAGCAGACAAGTTTTATGATGTCTGGCTCTTGAACCGCGGAAACAATCCTGCTCCGGAAGGCGTTCATCAGATCACAGTTGACGTGAATGATGAGGCAGCGGTTGCCGAAGCCATCAAGGATTATACCTTTGATACGGTATGTGAGTTCATAGGCTTTGTACCCGAACAGGTCGAGCGCGATTACAGGCTCTTCAAGGAGAAGACCAGACAGTACATCTACATCAGTTCGGCTTCTGCTTACCATAAGCCTGCCGCGGGATACGTTATAACAGAGGGCACGGCGCTTGCAAATCCCCACTGGCAGTACTCAAGGGACAAGATCGCCTGCGAGGAATTCCTGATGAAGAAGTACAGGGAAGAGGGCTTCCCGGTAACTATCGTAAGACCCAGCCACACCTATGACGAGAAGCACATCCCGCTCGGAGTTCACGGCAAGAAGGGTTTCTGGCAGGTCATTAAGCGCATGATGGACGGCAAACCCGTCATCATCCAGGGAGACGGATCTTCTCTCTGGCATCTGACCTTCAACGAGGATTTCGCGGTAGGGTTTACCGCCCTTATCGGTAACCGCCACGCGATCGGCGAGGCTTTCCAGATCACCGGAGACGAGGTGCTCACATGGAATCAGATCTACGCCACCATTGCTGATGCTCTCGGCGTGGAACTCAAGCCTTACTATGTTTCTTCAGAGTACCTGTCTGCCGTTGGCGACAAGTACGGCTTTGATTTCGAGGGAAGCCTGACGGGCGACAAATCTGTGTCTGTTGTTTTCGATAATACAAAGCTCAAGCGCCTCGCGCCTGACATGAAGACGACCGTGCCTTTCCATAAAGGCGTCAGGATCGCTCTTAAATATGTGCTCGAACATCCTGAATGCAGGGTAGAAGACATCGAATTTGACCGTTGGTGTGACCGCGTGATCGAAGCGCTCGAGAAGTCGAAAGAGTCAATATAATATAGGCGAGTATTGACAAATCTCGTCTTAACGCGTTATATTTGTTCAAACCGAGTGACTTGGAAATAGTACCCGGAGCACACCGATCAACGAGAGAGCCGCAGATGGTGGGATTGCGGATTTGAGGTGCCGGAGAATGGATCCGAAGACGGGCGGGCAGGAAATGGCCCGACGGGAACTCCCCCGTTATCCGCAGAGCACGTTTGTTGGAACGTGAACCAGAGTGGACTGCCGCATCATAGAACAGGCAGTCAAAACAGGTGGTACCGCAGTATATTCTGTCCTGTGCTTTTTAAGCACGGGACTTTTTTATTGCGACGGGAAGTAAATAACACTACACCATACTTTCCGGCAGGCCAACATCTTGCCGCCAAGATGAAAGGAGCCCATTATGGCAGACAAAGCAAAGAGAATTTTTCTGACGGAAGATGAGATGCCGAAGCAGTGGTATAACGTCCGTGCGGACATGAAGAACAAGCCTGCACCGCTGATCCATCCCGCAACTCATGAGCCTCTTACTGTTGAGCAGATGTCACCCATTTTCTGCGAAGAGCTCTGCAAGCAGGAACTGGACAACGACACAAGATACATCGACATCCCGGATGAGGTCCTCGAGTTCTACAAGATCTTCAGACCTTCACCCTTGATCCGTGCTTACCAGCTCGAAAAGGAACTCGGCACACCCGCTCACATCTACTACAAATTTGAGGGAAACAACACTTCAGGTTCCCACAAGCTCAACTCTGCAGCAGCTCAGGTTTACTACGCTAAGAAGCAGGGATTAAGTTCCATTACGACTGAGACCGGCGCAGGCCAGTGGGGAACAGCTCTTGCAATGGCAAGCGCATTCTTCCACATCCCGCTCACCGTTTACATGGTTAAGTGCTCATATGAGCAGAAGCCTTTCAGAAAGTCTGTCATCCAGTCATTCGGCGCTGACATCATTCCTTCACCTTCCGACACGACGGAAGTAGGACGCCAGATCCTTGCCAAGTTCCCCGGAACAGGCGGATCATTAGGATGCGCTATCTCTGAGGCAGTCGAAAAGGCTACACACACCGAGAACTCCAGATACGTATTGGGTTCTGTTCTTAACCAGGTTCTCCTCCACCAGTCAATCATCGGTGAAGAGGCTTACATCCAGATGGAGAAGGCAGGAGAGTATCCTGACATCGTCATCGGATGCGCAGGCGGCGGATCCAACTTGGGCGGCATCATGTCAGCATTCATGAGAGACAAGCTCACAGGCAAGGCTGATCCTGAGATCATTGCTGTCGAGCCTGCTTCATGCCCTTCACTCACAAGAGGCAGATTTGCATATGATTTCTGCGATACAGGTCACGTCTGCCCTCTCGGCAAGATGTATACACTCGGTTCAGAGTTCATGCCTTCACCTTCACATGCAGGCGGTCTGAGATATCACGGTATGTCACCTATCGTTTCACAGCTCTATCATGACGGTTACATGAGAGCTGTCGCAGTCGAGCAGACAAAGGTTTTCGAGGCTGCTACTCTCTTCGCAAGAACAGAGACCATCCTTCCTGCGCCTGAGTCTTCACACGCAATCCGCGCTGCCATCGACGAGGCTCTCAAGTGCAAGGAGACAGGTGAGGCTAAGACGATCCTGTTCAACCTCACAGGTACAGGCTACTTCGATATGACCGCTTACCAGGCATATCACGACGGCAAGATGTCTGACATCATCCCGACCGATGAGGATCTCGAGAAGGGCTTTGCTACTATCCCTAACGTAGATTAAATTCATCCCGTTTTTGTGATTTCGTTTTCGTCCCCGGATGCCATGAGGCGTCCGTGTACTAGTCAACATATTTTAGACAACAGCCTGTTTTATTTTTAGTCAGGCACTATTTCTTTCTTTGTACTCTTTTGGCGTTAAGTAGTTTAAAGAATAGGCAGGTCTCTCTTCATTGAAGAAAATAATGTAATCATCTATTTCTTGTTCTATTGGTTTTTCTCCTGTCACATGCAGATCTATAAACATTTCTGTTTTTATCCAGCCGTTTATGGATTCCATCGCTGCGTTGTCTGTTGGCGTTCCAGCACGTGACATAGAGCGGTTTACGTATGCAGGCAGCAACTCGTTAAAGGCTTTTGACGCATATACAGAGCCCTGGTCACTATGGAGAACCATCTTATGCTCAGGATACTTAGCCTTAAGTTCTAACAGGCTCTCCAAACCGCTTATGTATGTCATGCGGTCTCCACGCTTGGACGATAACGCATAACTGACAATCTCATTGTTCCAAAGATCCATGTACAGCGTCAGCTCATAGTAAATGCCCTTAACATAGAATATGGTCATGTCACTGACAATGCATTGCAATGGTCCGTTTATATTGAGACTGGCAGATATGAGATTTGGAAATACTCGTCCCGGTTCGCCAGGTTTTCTATACTTGTAATGCTTGGTTTTGCTCTTTATGCCGGCTATCTTGCAACACTTGTGAGCATACTGATCTGAAAGCACTAATCCTATGTCTCTGCGTATCTTGGCATTCAACCACCTGTAACCATGCGAAGGATATTTCAGATGGTATTCCTCGAAGAGCTGGATATTGTCAATCAGATTCCGTGTTCTGGATGAAGGCTTGCTGAGACGTTTCTTCCAATAGTAGAAACTGCTGCGATTCATTCCCATTGTCTTACAAAGCAGTGCAACAGGGAATTCACCGGATAACTCCAGAATCACTTGATATTCTTCTTGTCGTATCGAATTACCGTACCATCTCCCTTCACTTCGTAGCCTTTTTTTAATCGTGCTTCTGCTATTCGAGCTTTAACCAGTTCGCTTATCAGCTCTTCCTTTGACATTGCTTCGTATTCTTCAAGAGTATTAGGCTCGGTGCATTTTATGGCTGCAAGCTGAACATTTTGGCTATCTTTTTTCATTCCGGGAAGTCCATTAACTTCACGATATAGCCTGACATATTCTTTTAACGAAGACTTGCCGATATCGTATTTCTCCATAGCCTGTCCATAGGTTATTTCTCCTGAATAAATCTGAAAACCTATGTCCAAGCGTTGTTCTTTTGTGTATTTCATAGTAAATCTCCTGTCTTGCAAGATTTAATGCTTGTCTAGTGAATGTTTACATCTGTTCTGATTATAGGAGATCCTGTCTAAGAAATAACTGACCCGTGTCTAAAAAAAGCTTACCACTGCATCCGGGGCTTTTTTATCTGTTATTTTTGTCAAATTCTGCTTATAATAATCAGATAAGGGTGAGTTAATCTGGACTAACGGGTTTTTGTTGTAAGGATGAAGAAGACTAAGGCTTTCTTTTCGTCTATAAGTACGAAGCTGATACTCCTGATCGTTATCGGGGCGTTTTTGCTTGCCATAACCCTGGTGGCGATATGCGTAATCCTTACCAACAGGATCCTTACAGAAAACACCGCTACACAGATGAACCTTTTCTGCGAAGAGCGAGGCGATGACCTTGATACCGAGTTCCTCAGGGTAGAAGACGCAGTCGGTTCTCTTGCAAGATGGACAAGAAACAAGATCCCTGATGTTAAGACTATCTCTGAAGACGGTAAACTGCGTGACTCTATCGTTGCCGATGCGGATGACCTTATCCGTTTCATGACCGAGGACAATGATTTTATTCAGGGTGCATATATTCATTACACTCTTGATATCACAGGTGTTACCGACCGCGAGGAAGGCGTTTACTATACCCGTAACAGCGACGGAAAATTCAGCATCATTCCATTTACACAGAAAGAGATCGAAGAAGATCCTGTCGCTGACTATTGGTATTACGGACCGATAAAGAGCGGAAAGGCAGTTTGGACAAAGCCTTACTTTGACGGGAGCGGCGGTGACCACATGATCTCTTATGTCGAGCCGGTCTTTATCGGAGATACCCCTGTAGCTGTGATTGGAGTTGATATCAGCTTTACGAGGCTTCTCGAATGGGTCGATTCCATCAAATACCAGAAAACCGGCTATATGTACCTCAAGGAAGCTGACGGCAGTGCCCACTACCATGCTGAGGATCTCGGACATGACCATTTTCACAGTGATGCTGACGATCAGATAACCGAAAACGCAGAACTGATGGGCAAGGATGCGACCGGGGAAGACCTTATCCGATATAATTTTGAAGGCAAGGACCGCGCAATGGCTTTTGTAACGCTCAGAAACGGAATGAAATTCGTACTCTGTGACGGTTACGACAGTGTTTTCGGCGATAGGGACCGTGCGATCAGGGTCATGATCGAGATATCTGTGGGAATGACCATTGTACTTGCGCTGATAGCCGCGTTTATGGCCAACAGAATTACTAATCCTCTGAGAAAACTTACTGCTGCCGCCAATGAGATCAGCAACGGAAATTATGATGTTGTGCTGCCTCCGGAGGCAAACGACGAGGTCGGTGAACTTTCAAAGACCTTCCGTCTGGCGATCGACAGAGTCCGCGCGAGAGTAGAAGACGTCAGGGCACAGATCGCGGCTCAGGGACAGAAGATTGAACAGGATGCCCTGATCCTGAAAAAGCAGGAGAGCGACCTCCTGACGATGAGAAATCTTGCGTATGTTGATTCCCTGACAGGCGTCAAGAACAAGCACGCATATGAGGATACGGCCGGATACATCGATGAGCAGATCAAGAACGGAACCGCTCAGTTTGCTGTAATCATGTGCGATCTCAACTACTTAAAGCTCATCAATGATAACCGCGGACATCAGGCAGGCGACATTGCTCTTAAGAGGGCTGCTAAGCTCCTTTGTAATGCGTTCCCGATGAGTACGGTCTTCAGGATTGGCGGAGACGAATTCGTAGTAATCCCTTCCGTTATCGAATACGCAAGGATCGACGAGCTGCTTGATGCCCTTAAGGCAATGCTGAGAAAACAGAAGGAAACTTCGGAAGATGTTCTGGACCGCATCTCATTTGCGTTCGGAACCGCGGTGTATGACCGCGAAAAGGACAGCTCGTTTAATGATGTTTTCGAACGTGCGGATCAGAAGATGTATGAGGAAAAGAAGAAAGTACATGAAGCTGACGGCATTTCGACCGGCAGATAAGACGTTTACAGGAGTACATTTATGAAAAGATTTAAGGTAACGGTTCTCGCAGCAGTAATGGCAGCCGCTTTGGCAGTAACAGCATGCAGAGTACAGCCTAAGCCGGATCCGGATCAGACCATGACGCCTGCCGAAACGAAGGCGTCCGCAATGGCTATCGAGACAAGCGCTTTGGAGTCTTCTTCGGAGACAAGCACATCCGAGACGACCATGGGAACCGATACCGTAAAAGAGTCAAAATCCGAAAAGCTTCCCGGACAGGATTTCGATGTCCGCGAGGAGCTCTTCAAGCTCAGGAACGATGTTTCCGTAAAGCAGGTGCTCGTAATACGCTGCGAGGAGGGCACCAAAGGCCACGCGATGTATCTCGTGAAGGAGACAGGCGAGGACGGAAATACCAACTGGAGGATCGCTCGTGAGTGCGATGCTTACATAGGACTTAACGGCCCCGGAAAGACCAAGGAGGGCGATACCAAAACGCCTCTCGGAGTTTTCGGAGTAAGGACAGCGTTCGGAATTAAGAGCAATCCGGGCACAAAGCTCGTTTATACAGCGATCACGCCCGACACGTATGCCTGCGGATGCGAGAAGTACTATAACCGTATAATCGATTCCAAGGTCACGGGCCACAAGTGCACGGACGGTGAGCAGATGTATTACTACAGCCCCGAATACAACTACGGCCTCGCAACCGATTACAACCCCAACAACGAGTACGGCAAGGGTTCTGCCATATTCATCCACTGCATGGGCGTAAAGCCTTATACGGGCGGATGCGTTGCGATCCCCGAAGATGACATGAGATACATCATTCAGGACTGCGAGCCGTCAATGAAAATAATCATCCAGAAGTTCTAAACTGACATTATTCAACCCGGTTTAGCGTATTTAATAGGAATCGTGTGAGATTCCTATTATCTTTTGCATTAATCGGAGAATCTTACTGATTTTGCTTTTTTTATTCTTTCCAGAGTATATAATCTCGTATTGCCTCGGAGGTGCAGTATGAGTAATAAGTCCGGCGGAGTCCGGGAAATAAATGAAAAGACCTCACTGTTAGTGATCGCAGGACCGATGTTTCTCGAGCTCCTCCTGAACATCCTCCTGAACAACATGGACACCCTGATGCTGAGCCATTATTCGGAAAGATCCGTCGGCGCAGTAGGCAATGCCAATCAGGTAATGTTCCTTGTCATCATCACGTTCAACATCATCGCGACCGCAATATCTGTTGTAGTAGCGCAGTATCTCGGCGCAAAAAAATATGATCAGATGAACATGATCTACACCATGGCGCTGCTCGTGAACATTGCCTTCGGCATAGTGCTTTCAGGCCTGCTCGTACTGGGCAAGGGAGTCATTACGACATTCCTTAACGTTTCGGACAACATGCTTCCGGACACTCATACATATATAACGATCGTCGGAGGAGGACTGTTCCTTCAGGCCGGCTACAACGTAATGCTTCAGATCCTCCGCTGCAACGGCTACACGAAGATCGGCATGTATATTTCTATAGCCATCAACCTCATAAACATCGGCGGCAACTACATGTTCCTGTACGGTCCTCTGAAGCATCTGGAGCTCGGCGTTGCGGGTGTTGCGATATCGACCGTTACTGCCAGAGTCGTGGCTCTGATATTCGCACTCGGCTTCTTCTACAGCAAGAAGATAGGTAAGATCGACTTAAAGCTTTTGAATCCTTTCCCGGGAAAGATCCTCGCGAAGATGATAAAGATCGGTCTTCCTTCGGCGGGCGAGAATTTCGCGTACAGCTTCTATCAGATGGTATTACTGTCATTCATCAACACGATGGGTGACGACTCGGTCAACGCCCGTGTTTACTGCAATTCCCTGATCGCATTTTCTATGGTGCTCGCAAGCTCGACTGCAATGGCGACCCAGATAATCACGGGCCATCTGGTCGGTGCGGGAAACGAGGAAGCGGCATATAAGAGAGTACTTAAGACACTCAGGCTGACACTTCCGATAACCATCGGCATATCGGCTCTGAACTGGCTGCTTTCGCCTCTGACACTGAGAATATTCACTGCTAATGAAGCGATCATAAAGATGGGCTTCCTGATTATGGCTGTTGACATCTTCATCGAGACGGGAAGGTGCCTGAACATGACCGTCATCTACAGCCTCAAGGCTGCAGGAGATTACGTATATCCGCTCATCGTCGGCCTCATCACCATGGTCTTCCTCGGAACCGTCGGAGGCTACTGCTACGGTGTTCTGCTCGGATTCGGCGTTGCCGGCATCTATGCGGGAACCGCATCTGACGAATGCATAAGAGGACTCATCGTGCTCAGTCACTGGCGCCGCCGCAAATGGATAGGCAAACGCGTCGTTGATGACGGTGATGATGAAAAAACTCCTGCAAACTGATAGATTTTGTCGGTCATTAATTTGCGTTCCTCCATATAAATTAATATAGAGAAGTCTGCCTTACAGCGGGCAGGGTGATTTATATTAATTTGGAGGCATTATGAAGAAGAATCTCAAGAGAGTCTTCGCGTTAGGTCTTGGCCTTTCGATGCTCTTCGTTGGCGGATGCCAGGCAGGCACTCCGGCAGCATCATCGGCAAGCGGCGCACCTGACGCGGTTCAGACTGACATCCCCGATCTGTACAAATCTGTCGCAAGCAAAGACGGAATCGGCGAGGACGCTATCGTCGGAACCTGCTACGGCAACAGCAATTTCACTGATGAAAAGCTCATGCAGCTCGTGACCAAGCATTTTAATGCCGTCACCCTCGAAAACGAGCTCAAGCCCGACTGCATGTTCGGCTACAGCAATGCCGCACCCAAAGAGGGAAGCATTCACAAAGAAGACCTTAACGGCGAACAGATCGACGTTCCCACACTTGATCACTCAAGGACGGAACCGATCCTGGACAAGCTCGTTGAATGGAACAGCAAGAACCCTGATCACAAGATCCGCGTAAGGGGACACGTTCTCGTATGGCACTCACAGACTCCCGAGTGGTTCTTCCATGAAGGATATGACAAAACCAAGGACTATGTTTCCAAGGATGTGATGAACAAGCGTCTTGAGTGGTACATCAAGACTGTTCTCACTCACTACACCGGCGAGCAGAGCAAGTACAAGGATCTCTTCTACGGCTTTGACGTCGTAAACGAAGCCATCAGCGACGCATCTGCAACATACCGTACGGATACCGAGCAGAGCGGAGACAAGCTTACCGATGATATTCACGGAACAAAGTCCAGCTGGTGGAAGGTATACGGCAGCAACGAGTTCATCATCAACGCATTCAAATTTGCAAACAAGTATGCTCCTGCTTCTGTTGATCTTTACTACAACGACTATAACGAGTGTGATGCCAAGAAGCGCGGCGGAATCATCCAGCTCCTCAAAGATGTAAAGGCAGCTGAAGGCACAAGAATTTCCGGCTTCGGAATGCAGGGTCACTATTCCGTCAATGCACCTTCAGTCTCTCAGTTTGAGGAAGCCGTAAAGGATTACGCTAAGGTAGTCGACAAGGTCATGCTCACCGAGCTCGACGTCAAGCCGAGTGCAACGTTCGACGGTTCCGAGGCAAAGCTTGCCGATGAGCTCAACCGTGAAGGCGATTACTACAAGAGACTTTACGAGACTGCCAAGGAACTCGACAAGCAGGACGGTATCAACATCGCGGGCATCACTGTCTGGGGCGTTGTTGATAAATATTCATGGCTCCAGGATTCAAACAATGTCGGCGGCGCTTCTGACGGAAAGATGAAGATGTATCCGCTTCTTTTCGATGAGAATTATCAGGCAAAACTCACATACTGGGCATTCGTTGATCCTTCAAAGATCGAACCCGTAGACGCCCTCAAGAGACCCACGATCGAGATCGCACAGGGCACGGTAAATGTTGACGGTGAGATCGACGATGCATGGAAGAATGCTGAGACCGTCAAGCTCGAGATCGTTGTCCAGAGCGTAGCGGTAACATGCGACGCCAAGCTCCTCTGGGACAAGGACAACCTTTATGTCCTGATGGACGTTAAGGATAAGGATCTTAACGATGCAAGCTCTGATGAATGGCAGCAGGATTCCATCGAAGTCTTTATCGATGAGGACCACAAGAAGCCTGAATCCTATCAGCCTGACGACAAACAGTACAGGATCAGCTACAAGAACAAGCTGAGCTTCAACGGCGACAAGTGCAAGGCTGAGAACATGAAGTCGGCAGTCAAGCTCACTGACGGCGGCTACCTTGTAGAAGCTTCCTTCAAGTGGACGGACATCACGCCTGAAGCAGGCAAGACCGTTATCGGACTTGAGCTCCAGGTCAATGATGCAACATCCAAAGGCGAGCGTTCAGGAACACTGAGCTGGGCTGACGACACCGGTACGGGATACATGAACCCTTCAGTATTGGGTAATGCAAAGCTGAAATAAGCAGCAAACGCTAACGGCCCCGCGGTGATTGAAGTGACCGCGGGGCTTTTTTAATTATTTGATAACTATTTGTTACACCCCGAAAAGTGCCTTGGGGATGTGCTAATATATATTAAGAATTTTTAACATAAGGGAGGTTTTCTACCATGGGAGATAAAAAGATGCGCCTTGTTACGCGAAGCGATTTCGACGGACTCGTATGTGCCATGCTCCTTCGTGAGTTGGACATGATCGGCGAGATCAAGTTCGTTCACCCGAAGGATGTTCAGGACGGTAAAGTAGATATTTCCGAGAACGACATTACGACAAACCTCCCGTTCGATCCGAGAGTCGGACTTGCTTTCGACCATCACGAGACAGAGCTCATCAGAACTGACGAAGAGGAATTCGGAGGCAAGTTCATCTGCATCGGCGGAGCAAAGTCAGCTGCAAGGGTAGTTTATGAATACTACGGCGGAAAAGATAAGTTCAAGACCGTTACAGAGGAGATCCTCGATGCCGTTGACAAGGGTGACTCTGCTGACTTTACTGTCGATGAGATCCTCAATCCCACAGGCTGGGTCCTCATGGACTTCCTCATGGATGCAAGGACCGGTCTCGGACGTTTCCACGATTTCAGGATCTCCAACTACGATCTCATGATGGAGCTTATCAGCTACTGTGTTGACCACACCATCGATGAGGTCCTTGCACTTCCTGACGTCAAGGAGCGCGTTGACATGTATTTCGAACAGCAGGAGCTCTTCAAGAAGCAGCTGCAGGAAAACGTAAAGATCCAGGGAAAGGTTGCAGTCTTAGACTTGAGACCTCTCGACATCATCTACACTGGAAACCGTTTCATGATCTATGCCATGTGGCCTGAGGTTGAGACCAGCGTACATGTCGCATGGGGCTTCAAGAAGCAGAACACGGCAGTCATGATCGGTAAGTCCATCGTCAACAGGGCAAGCAAGGTTGATATCGGCGAGCTCTGCTTCTGCTACGGCGGCGGCGGACATGCAAATGCCGGAACATGCCAGCTCGACAACGATGTTGTAGACGGCGAGCTGCCCAACATCATCGCAAAACTTAACGAGGAGCCTGAAGCATAACAGCAATTTGCTGCATTATTCAGAACTGATCAAACCGCCATGAAGATAATAGAGAAGAAAAGACATATTATCCGAAAGGCGGTTTATCTATGTCTGATCATATTATTTATCTGGATCACGCTTGATAATGCCCTGATCCACACGACTTATACCACGGTTCAGTTAAAGGGTCTTCCGGATTCGTTTTCCGGATACCGCATAGTTCAGGTGTCAGACCTTCACAACAACCTTTACGGGCCGGGGCAGTCTTATCTCATCTCATGCATCAAGGCGGCAAAGCCTGACATAATCGTTGTTACGGGAGATCTCATTGACCGCAACACCCACGATGTTGATAATGCAATGGCGTTTATCAGCAGGGCGGTGGAGATCGCACCGGTGTTCTATGTCACGGGCAATCACGAATCGGGAACTCTGAATAAATACATGGAACTCGCGATACGCATGAACGAGGCCGGAGTAACGCAGCTGAACAACAAGACCGTTTCACTTATTTCTGAAGGGGATGTCATAACCCTCGCGGGCATCGTTGATCCGGATTTTGACTGGAGCATATCGAGTGCCGAAAAAGCTGATAAGGAGATCAAAGAGGCTCTTGCCGGCTGCGACAGGGAAAAGGTAACGATCCTTTTGAGCCACAGGCCCGAGCTGCTGAAAACATATGCGGCTAACGGGGTGGATCTAGTGCTGACAGGACATGCACACGGCGGCCAGGTAAGGCTCCCGTTCATCGGGCCCGTTTATTCGCCTTCACAGGGACTGTTCCCCAAGCTCACGTCTGGGCTTTACAGGGAAGGCGAGACGCAGATGTTTGTCAGCAGGGGCATTGGAAACGGAATTGCTCCGTACAGGTTTAATGACGGGCCGGAGCTGGCGGTTTTAGTCCTCGAGCCTGCTTAACTGACTTTAGTTCTTTTTGTAGATCACTACACAGCCCTCGCTTTCGGCGAAACGTGTGAAGCCTGATGATTCAAGGATGGCAGCCGCACCCTGCGAGTTGCCGTCTTTTTCGTTGAGCACAAAGTAATCGTATCTGTCCATGTCCTTGATGCTGAGGACCCTTCCGTTCGCGGTGACGATATCATCTTCGTTAAAAAGATAGATCTCTTTCCTGTTCGCTATGTGAGGGAGATAGTTGGTGTCAGCGATCACGACCGCGTCTTCAGGTACCGTCATAAGGCAGGCTTCAATACTGCGGTAGTGATCTGTATTCTTCAGGTATTCGTTACAGGAAGTTAAGCCGGAGGTGAGCTGCGGCACAGCCGTGATGAGGGATGCCATTGCAGCTGCAGCGATCAGTGTCCTGCGGGTGTCTTCCTTTAGGTCGGCACAGTTGATAACTGTTAGGAAAATAAGAAGAGATACCGTACCGAATGTGTAGTGGTAACCGGTTTCAGCGGCATAGCGGTAGCCCGAGCCGATGACCAAGTTCATTATCACGAACGGAAGCATGAGGAAATATCTGTGGATCTTCTTTGTCATGAAGGGCAGGAAGAGCAGCGGAAGCATGATCTGCAGGAAGAAGATCATCGACTTTTCTGAGAAAAGGAGGCTGAAGAAATATGTGGGGTTTCTCAGTATGTTCATTACCATTCCCGAGATGCCTGAGTTCTCACCGAAGACCAGGTTGCTGAAACGCTGATCCATCATCATGTCAGCACTTCCGGTTATGCCGAGACGGCTCATGATGAATACGAAACAGACGAGGGCGAGAACTGCGATAACCGCACCGTGGATGCGTTTTTTGCCCTTTTCGTCGGCGAGAAGAAAAAGTCCGATGCATATCAGATAGAGAGGTGCGTCTTCCTTAACAAGGCAGGTCATGACAGACAGTATGTAGATCAGGACAGTCTTCCTTGAATCGACTGCGTACATCAGCCACATCAAAAGGGGCGGCAGGAAGCAGTTCTCGTGGAAATGGAAGAAGCAGGGCGATATGAGACCGGTGCTGAAGATGTATGTGAATGAGACAAATACAGTGAAAAGGCCGTTGAAACCGTGCTTTTTGGAGATCAGCACCACGGGTATCACACCGGAAAAGCAAAGTATTGCCTGTGCAAAGATCAGGGTGTTTGCACTTGGGAACAGTGCGTAGAAAGGCAGAAGGATATAGAGGATGAAGGATGAATGGACGTTCAGATGCGAAAGGAGATAATCCCTTTCACAGGTTGTGTTCATCGACAGATCCTGTTTCATCGAGTGGAACATCTGCGTGAAGATGCCCATGTCGAAGCAGGCCGTGTTATATGTCATGTGCCTGCAATATGATACAAAGCAGATGAAGGCGGTAAGCGCTATCGAGATCAGTGCGGCCACTGCTGCGGCTGCCATGGGATTCATCTTTTCGAAACGTGAAAGATCTGATCTTTCGGCCGCATAGACGGCGAAGACGAGAGTAATGGCGAGAACGCCGGCGGTGAGGTAGAAATTGTCAGTCCTGTAGAGTGCCGCGCTGGCAAAGAATATGCTGCCGGTGAAGAGGGCCAGCGAATCGGCTGCCTCCGGATCCTTTTTATTCCGCAGAAGGAAACGGACCAGAGTGAGAAGCGCGAATGCCAGGATCGTTCTGATGATGAGCATGTAAACGGGGACGCGGCCTATGAATTCCTGCCAGTCTGAGACGGCAGGGATATTTGCCCGGCGGAGGAATATGAGATCGATGCCGGCAAACCAGAAGAAGACGGCGATCAGGCGCGGAAGACCGAACGAGGCGAACAGTCCCGCGGCAGGATTGACCTTTTTAACTTCTTTTTCTTCAGACATCGGCAGCCTCCCTGACGGCTACCATTATAATCGGTTCTATCAGGTCTGTCGCATATTTCTCAGGATCTCCAGACTTTATCATTTGCTTGATCGTCTTTTGGGAGATGGCTTTTTCGATCGCGCTGAGCAGGCGTTGTGACTGTTCGTGATCCAGTTTGTTTTCGAGCTTTACACGTTCATATTCCGCACCGAGGATCTCGAGCATGCGCTCGCTGTCGCTCATGTAATACTTTGAGGAAACTTTGTCGAAGAGTTTTCCCATGACTATGCAGGCAAGCATCGAGACGATGAATCCGGTGACAAAACCGCCTATCTCTGCAAGCAGACCCGTTTTGCCGAGAAGGGATTTGGCTGCCAGTTCCCACAGGAAGAACGCTATTGTTCCCCAGGTAATGACCCAGATGTTGCTGATGAAATTGACCAGGAGCTGACGGCCGGTGCGTTCTTTCCTGAGCCATATGAAGACGTCGTACAGGGTGAATACGGCAAGCGTGATCACGGCGGTAATGACGTTCGCCATCAGGGCCCTCATGAGGCTCCTTAAGATGGTGACTGAATACATTCGCGAGCCTGAACGGAGAACGTTTGCAAGGACTCTGGCGCTCCTGGCGCCCATACGCGCACCGACCCTTCCGCCGGACCTTACTATGCCTTTGCCGATACCGGACTTGATGACCTGCCTTCCTGCGGTTTTCGTGTAAGAAGGTACGTGTTTTACGTTAGGTCTTTCGCTGCTGCCCTGCATTGTCTATCCGACGAAGTAATCCTTGTTGACTGCGGTCTGAACGTTTGAAATGAATTCGTTTTTCTCATCGGCGGTGGGGAAGCTTAAGATGAGTTCGCTTATCTTGTCGAAAGCGGCTCCGCTGGCCATCGTTCCGCCGATCTTGGTCTGTACTTTATTGTCTTTGTCGTAGGAGATAAGATTCCTGACCCAGCCGTCGGGGTTGTTCATGTAGACGGAAACTTCCTGGTTGGAAAGAGGATTTGCCTTGACGAGATCGTAGATATCTTTGTATTCGACGTTGGTCAGGCCGATCTTCTTGCCTCTGTAGATCTTTCCGTTGAAGATGCCGTACATCTCGAGCGTGCCGCTGGTGTGTACGCGGTAGTGCTGTTCCCACTTTTCGTTCTTTTCTTTATTTGCCGGCTCATATACGGTGAGTTCGATGAGGTAATCGCCCAGATCGGGATCTTTTGCCATTGATGGGATGTCGCCGGAATTTGTTGTGTTTATTATCGTTGGCTTGTTAGATGCAACCGGTTCTTTCTTGCATGAGACCATGACAGAAGCCGCCATAACGGCCGCCATGAGTATGGATGCTGTCTTAAGAGCTTTTCGCATAATGTGCCTCCGCAAAGTATCTTGTCTACTATTGTTGCACACTTTTCCCTGAATCCAAAAAGACCGGTTATTCGAAAAGGATGCCTTTCATGCAGATGCGCTGCTTTTTGTTGTCGTAGTCGAAACTGTGATGAGCTCCGCCCGCGCACCAGTTCTCGTACTGACAGTCTTTGCAGTCTGCGCAGCTGGAGGACAGAGGAGTGCGGAAGACCTCGAATCTGTTCTTCCAGACATCGCTGAAACTGTCCTTGTAAATGTTGCCCTGTACCAGTTCGGGTCTCGGTTCGATATCGAGGCAGGCAGTGATGTCGCCGTTTGTTCTCACGCTCGCGGTGTGTATGCCTGCGCCGCATAGGAAGAACCAGTCTCTGACATTGCGCTCGAGATCAAGACCTAAAAAGTGGCTGCAGCCGTAGCCTACGGGAATGCCTGCTTCGCGCTTCTCTCTGATGAAGCTGAAAAGGCGTCTCTGGTCGTCAGGGGTGAGGAGCATGTCAGGATATTCCAAGGCCCTTCCCATGGGTTCTATCCCGATGACTCTCCATGAATCTATGTCGATGCCGTCCATTACTTCGTAAAGTCTGTCCAGCTCATCTATGTTCTTATGGTTGATGACGGTGGTGACCGATATGTGCTCGAAAGCATTGCGGTCGATGAGGTTTTGGATACCTCTTAGGGCCATCTCATAGCCGCCCTTAAGACCTCTTTGCCTGTCGTGGGTATTTTCGAGGCCGTCGATGCTGATGGAGGCTGTGCGCATTCCGGTCTCTTCGAGCATCTTTGCCACGTCTTCGGTTATGAGCGTGCCGTTGGTGGTCATTCCCCAGTGGAAGCCCTGTTCATTTGCGTAGCTCATCAGCTCACGGAAGCCGGGGTAGAGGAGGGGCTCGCCGCCTGTTATGCAGAGCTGCATCTTAGAGATATCAAGATTTGCCTTAACGTCATCCAAGACCTTCTTGAAATCTTCGGGCACAGGACCGTGGCCCAGACCGGGCTCGCAGCGGCTGCCGCAGTGGAAGCACTTTGAGTTGCAGCTTTGGGTCAGCTCGAAGAACAGATAAATAAGTTCCGGCTCCAAATAAAGACGCTCGCGCTGATCGGCGCGGGCATCCAGGCATTGTTTCTTGAATTCGTTGAGATCCATAGTCAAATCCGTCAGTCCGGTGAATCCGGCGGAGGTCCGTAAACGTCGACCTCCTGTTCTCTTGTCGGATCGTATGAGGAGGGAAGAGTTGCTTCGGTGGGCTTTTCGGTTTCCGTTACTTCAGTGGTGGTTTCCGTTGTGTTGCTCGACGGCGGAGGTCCGTAGACAGTGCCGCCGAAACTGCCCCAGCATCCTGAAACAGCCATTCCGGTTGCCATTGCGGCAGCGGCGAATGTAAGAGCCTTTGCTGATTTCTTCATGCTCATACCACCTCGATCAATGATTTCTAATTATATCATGTTATAATGTTCGTGCCCAAACAGACAGTGCGGCGAATTTGGATTATTGAGGGGATCTATATGAAAAGTCCAGTCAAGCTTCTGGTTTTATCCACGATAGCGTTTCTCTTTTTCGGAGTGGCAGTATTCTTTTTGAGAAATCTTATTTTCGGTGATGTGGTCGGTACATATGAGCAGGCCGCAGCAAACAGGACCGAGTACAACGACAAGTGGGTTTCCACAGAAGTCGTTGCTTGCCTCGGAAAATACGCTGAAAAGACCGAAACAACGAATTTTATCCCGACAGGACACGAATACTACTATCTGGTTTGGATGAAGGACGGATCTTTTATGCCCATGTCAGTTTCCAAAAAGGCTGACAGGGAATACCTGGATGCACTGACAAATGCCACCTACGATTACATAGATAAGAAGACACAGGACATAGCAAAGGAGCCGAAGACATTCATCGGTACGGTCAAGAGTCAGGAAACAAAGGCCAAGGGTTATTATGATGAGGCTCTGGTCAAGCTGAAGATCAAGGGCAACACGACACACACGATCTACTACGATCTTATGGACTGCAGTTCTTCAAAGACACACTACAGACTCCTTGCCGGCGGCGTTCTTTTGATCCCGTTATTTGGATACACAGTCTTTTTCGTGAACCTTGCAAAGGCAAGGAAGAAGCCTTCAAAGGAAGAAGAATACCTTCCCAAGTGATCAGGATCCCGGGGCGAAAAGGGAGTTTACGAGCGGCACTATGAGCCTTGCATTAGGCTCGTTGAGAGATACTCTGAAACAGGGCTTTTTCTCACCTTTTAAGAAGATCTGAGCACTTTTGCTCATGGGCAGGTCATGGATTCCGGCATATCCGAAATTGTCTTTGGTGATCTCTATGGTCTGCTTCCACTTTTTGAAAACGATCCTGTCTTTCGTGATCGTAAGGCCGCAGATGTTTGCGGTACGGCCGCTTTCGATCCTGTCCAAAAGACGCTCGTATACCTTATTCAGAACGATGTTGTACATGGGTTCTGCGACCGGTTCGAATTCGGCTTTCACGCGTTTGTATGAACCCAGTCCGTATGCAGAATAGCCACCCTGATTAAGCTCGTGCTTTGCGCCGTCGTATGTCGTGAAGGTGAAATTGTAGGTGAACGATTTGCTGAAGTAGAGCAATATCTGCGAGGAGGAATCCAGAGCGGCAGACTGGAATACCGCGATGTCATCGTATCTGACGACGTCCCCGTTTATGTCGACATAAGTGTCATAAAAAGTGACCTTCTTGCGGTCCTTGTCATAGGGTACGATGACTCTTCCGTCGTTATACTGAAATTGCTCTGATTTTTCCACGATAAGTCTCCGTTAAATCGAAATAACATTCAAAAGTCTACCTTTCCCGTCAAACTATATCAAGATACAGGGTTTTATAGTGACAATATGGGTAAAACCCGGCCGCGATATTGAAACGGTTGCTGCCGTTTGTTAGGATTTGAAAAAAGCTCCGGAGGTTCCCGAAATGAGCAATCTCGATCACAGAAAAGCGACTAAGACTATCAAGGTCACCGACATAAACGGCATGCCCGTTAAGAATGCAAAACTCAGACTCCTTCAGAAGAGTCACGAATTCCTTTTCGGATGCGGCGGTTTTGATTTCGTTGCGCTCACCAATGTTCAGGATGAAAAGGTAAAGGCTCATTTCCAGGACATTACCGACAAGTGGCTGAAGATCTATAACTACGCCACTCTCCCGTTCTATCTCGGTGAATTCGAGAAGGAAGAGGGAAAACCCGAGACGCAGAGCAGGATGAATGCCGCCCTGTATCTTAAAGAGAGGGGAGTTACCCTCAAGGGACATCCGCTCGTCTGGCACACTGTCTGCGCAGACTGGCTCATGAAGTATGACAACAAGACGATCCTTGAAAAGCTCCTCGGCAGGATCGACCGTGAGGTCACTGATTTCAAGGGCATCATCGACAAGTGGGACGTCATCAACGAAGTCGTCATCATGCCAATATTCGACAAGTACGACAACGCAGTCACAAGGATCTGCCAGGAATACGGCAGGGTACCGCTCATAAAGGCTGTTTTCGATGAGGCCAAAAAGATAAATCCCGGTGCCGAGCTCCTGCTCAACGACTTCAATACAACGAGCAAGTACGAAGAGCTTATCGAAGGATGCCTTGACGCGGGCGTGCCTATAACTACGATCGGCATTCAGTCACACCAGCACCAGAAGTACTGGGGCACTGACAAGATCTACGACGTTCTCGAAAGGTTCTCCAGATTCGGTCTGCCGATCCACTTTACAGAGAATACGCTTACTTCGGGTGATTATCTGGTGCCCGAGGAGCTCGATGATCTCAACGATTTCCAGGTAACTGCAGAGGAATGGCCTTCAACGCCTAGGGGTGAGGAGCGCCAGATGAAGCAGATGGAGGAGATGTACAGGATCCTTTTCGATCATCCGCAGGTCAAGGCGATCACGGGATGGGATTTCACGGACGGTATGTGGCTTAACGCGCCGAGCGGCGTCGTACGCCGTGACGGAACGGTCAAGCCTTCATATGAGCTCTTGGATCACCTGATCAATCACGAATGGCATACTGATGAGACCGTTGTTACCGATGCGGAAGGCAATGTCACCGTTACCGGTTTCAAGGGCGGTTATGAACTCATACCTGAAGATTCCGCGTTCGTTCTTTCCGCAGATTCAAAGACCTTTGAACTTAAGTCCGAGTAATTAAGCCGGGCTCCAGAAGACCCAGACGAACACATATCCCGCGATTACCGCTACAAGCGTGAACGGGATGCCTATCTTCATGAAGTCACCAAAGCTGACTTCGTATCCTTCTTTTCTGAGCATACCGATGCCGGCGATGTTTGCCGATGCGCCGATGGGCGTGATGTTGCCACCCAGTGTGGCACCGACCAGAAGGCCGAAGAAAAGGAAATAAGGTTCGATGTGCATTGCGTCAGCAACGCCTGCGAGGAGCGGGAGCATCGTTGCGACATAAGGAATGTTATCGATAAATGCGGATATTATGACTGAGCCCCAGACAACGATGGTGAAGAGCAGGATCATATTGTTTCCGCCTGCGTGAGCGATGAAGTCTGCGACGTCCTTGATAAGTCCGACTTCATTGATCGAAGCTATGACAACGAAGAGTCCCACGAGAAGAAGCATTGTATCGTAATCCATTGCCTTGAGGGAGTGGATCATGCCCTCGGTGGACTTCTGCTTTATAAGCTCCCAGATGATCGTAAGGATACCGCATGCCATGCAGATATATCCGTTGATCATGTCAGGGGTGTTGGGGATGAATGAAGCGATGATGAGAAGAACGACGTGCCCTAACATGGTGATAGTCGGGACATAGTCTGTTACCTGAGTGTGCTCGTCGCTGTTAACGGGAGCCTTGTCCTTCTTGAACAGAAACATCATGATCGGGACCGTGAGGAGCGCGCCAAGTTCAACGGCGAAGAACATGCCGGGCTTTCCGTGCATCCAGAAGAAGTCGTTGAAGTTCATCTTTGCAGCTGCGGCGAGCATGATGGATGTAGTGTCGCCAACGAGCGTTGCGGCACCCTGAAGATTTGAAGAGACCGCGATTGCGATTATCATGCCAACGGGGCTTATCTTGAGCTTTTTGCAGATCGCGAGACCTACGGGAGCTACCATGAGAACGGTTGCAACGTTATCAATGAAGGCTGAGATAAAGCCCGAGAACAAAGACATCAGGATCGTTACCCAGAGCACGTTCGGGGAGAGCCTTAAGAGTGCTTCCGCGATCTTGTTGGGCATCTTGGATTCGATGAAGTAATCGACGATGACCATAGTTCCGAAGAGCATCATCAGGACGTTCCAGTCGATCGCACCGGGAACTTTGGAGAGCGGGAGGACCCTTGTCACGACCATAATGACGGCAGCGCTGAGTGCCACAATGGCACGTCTTTTAGGAAGCAATACCATCAGGATGTACATTATCAAGAACAGGGCTACTGCAAAGATCTTCATTAATATGTCTCTCCCTCAAAAATACTTAAAAAGAATAAAAGACGCGAATGGTCAAGTCAAGCCGAGCCTTATTTAAAGATATTTATGATAATATGGTCTCATATGGACGAAATGACCAAGACAGTACCGATAGTAATACCTTCATATGAGCCGGATGAGAGGCTCATTTCGCTGCTTAATGACCTTAATGCGGCAGGGCTTGGTCCCGTCATTATCGTCAACGACGGAAGCGGCACGGAATACGATGCCATCTTCACCGAGGCTGAAAAGCTGATAGAAATTAACGGCGGAAAGCTCATCTCTTACCGTCCCAACAAGGGTAAGGGAAGGGCTCTCAAAACCGCGTTCTCGTACATAGCAGAGAATCTTCCCGATGCGTTGGGCTGCGTGACTGCCGATTCCGACGGACAGCATACGCCCGGATGCATTGCTTCCATAATCGATGCGCTCAGGAAAGAACCCGACCGCCTCATACTCGGCGTGCGCAGATTTGACGGTGAGAATATCCCGTGGAAGAGCCGTTTCGGAAACAATCTTACGGTAAAGGTCTTTTCATACGTTTCAGGCACAAAGGTCAGTGATACCCAGACCGGACTTCGAGGCCTTCCGTTTGATTTCATGAAGGACATGATCGGCTGCAAGGGCGAAAGGTTTGAATACGAGACCCAGATGCTCCTTGAATGTACCGGCAGGATCAAGATCACGGAAGTTCCTATTAAGACCGTATACGATTCCAAGGAGAACCACCAGACGCATTTCGATCCTTTCAAGGACTCGATCAGGATCTACAGGATTCTCGGAAAGAAGTTCATCAAGTACATATTCGCGTCGCTGACATCGTTTGTCATAGACATCATTCTGTTCACGGTATTCAATCATCTGTTCAAGGACATGATCCCCGATGCTTACCTCGTACAGTTTTCGACGGTCTGCGCCAGGATCGTATCGGCGACTTATAACTACACGGTAAACTACTTCCTGGTATTCAGAAGCCGTGCGGGCAAGGCAACATCTCTTGTCAAATATGCAGTCCTGGCATTTGTCCAGATGCAGGCGAGCGCATGGTCTGTTGCGGGGATCTGTTTCCTGCTTCCGATGGTATCCAAAACGCTCATCAAGTGCATTATCGATACACTGCTCTTCATACTGAGCTATTCGATACAGCAGAGATTTGTTTTCGCTTCCAAGAAGAGACTCGGAGAAAAATAACTGTTTGCATTTTTCTCTTGGATTTTCCAAGAAAAAACGATACGTCAGTCAGCCGGATGCTTTTTGTACATGCCCTTGAGCATGATGGGCACTGCTATTGAGCTGAACAGGATCAGCATGATGACGCCCGTAAAATACTCAGGTGTGATAAGTCCGACGGCAAGTCCGGCTTTTGCGGTGATCAGGGCAACCTCGCCTCTGGTCATCATGCCCACGCCGATCTTGAGGGAATCATTGAAGCTGAATCTGCAGAGCTTTGCAACGGCCCCGCAGCCGATGATCTTGGCCAGACATGCGACGGCGACGAATGCGATCGAGAACAATAAGAGCTTTAAATTCATTGACGCAAAAGAGACCTTGAGACCGATGCCGGCGAAAAAGATCGGGGCAAATACCATGTATGCGCTGATGTCGACTCTTCTTTCAACATACTTTGCGTCATGCAGGTTGCAAAGGACGATGCCGGCAACATACGCACCGGTGATCTCGGCAATGCCGAAGTATGTCTTGGAGATATATGCCATCGCGATGCAGTAAACGAGAGCGATGATGGGGATACGTCTCGTGTGCTCGTAACGCTTGTCGAGCCACTTGAAAACGTGGTATACGCCGAAACCGCTGACGATAGCAATCGCGAAGAACAGAACGGCCTTGAGGATGATCATCCAGACATTTGTGTTGGTATCCTTCGCACTCAAAACGAAGGTGAGGACTATGATGCCGATGACATCGTCGATGATGGCGGAGCTTACGATGGTCGTTCCTACGGTTCCGTTGAGCTTGCCCAGCTCTTTGAGGGCTGCGACAGTGATGCTTACGGAAGTCGCTGACATTATCGTTCCGATGAAGAGTGCTTTATAGAACTGTTCGCTTCCGACCGTGTCAAAGCCGTAGAAGCTCATGAAAAGGATCGTTCCGAGGATTATGGGGACAAAAACGCCGGCACATGCGATGGCGGTAGCCTTGAGGCCCGTCTGCTTGAGCTTCTTCATGTCAGTTGCGAGACCTGCCTCGAACATGAGCATGATGACGCCGATCTCTGCCATCTTGGTGATGAAGTCGGTCTCGTTTACAAAGCCTAATACGGCAGGACCGATAAGGACGCCGGCAAGTATCTCACCGACGACTTCAGGAGCGTGAAGCTTACGTGCGATGATGCCGAAAGCTTTCGCGCAGAATAGGATTATTGCCAGATCTTTTAAAAATGAAAACTCTTCCACGATATTGCTCCTTTTATAAACCCGGATGCCATAATAGCACGCATTTGACATGTCGGTTATAAACAGAGTGCAAAAATGTTATTATATTATTTATATTTATTTTGTGTATGGGGGCAATATGTCTTTAAAAGAACTGGAATATCCTTTTGATTCCGACTTTATCCTTAGAAAAAAGAAGGCCTTGAAAAGGCAGCTGACCGAAAGGGAAGGCGTAACTTACATCGATAAGAAGATAGCGATCCTCGGAGGATCCACGACCAGCGACATCAAGCTGATCTTAGAGCTCTTCCTCCTGAATTACGGCATCAGGCCCGAGTTCTACGAATCCGAGTACAACCAGTATTATGAGGATGCTGTTTTCGGGAACCCTGAACTTGATGAGTTCGCACCCGATCTCGTTTTCATTCACACTACATCAAGAAACATCAAGAACTTCCCCCTCGTAACCGACAGCGAGGAAGCAGTCAATTCCCTTGCTGACAACGAGATGTCCAAGTTCCTTCAGATCTGGGGAAAGCTTGAGGAGAAGTTCCACTGCACCATCATCCAGAACAATTTCGAGCAGCCCTTCTACAGGCTCATGGGCAACAGTGACGTATCCGACATTCACGGAAGGCTCAATTTCATCAACAGGCTCAATGAGCGTTTTTACGATTACGCGAGGAGCCACGAGAACTTCTTTATCAACGACATCAACTACATTTCCGCAGTTTACGGCATAAAGAAGTGGTCCGATCCGGGCGACTGGTACAGATACAAGTATGCCGTTGCGGTTCCTGCGATCCCTGAGTTCGCATTTAACCTTTCACACATAATCAAGGCTGTTTACGGCAAGAACAAGAAGGCATTTGCGCTCGACATGGACAACACCCTTTGGGGAGGAATCGTCGGTGATGACGGTCCGGAGAACATCCACATCGGACATGAGGACGCCGAGTCTGAACTGTTCACCGAGTTTCAGCAGTACATCAAAGCACATAAGGATCTGGGCATCCTTCTGACCGTTGCTTCCAAGAACGATGAGGAGAATGCACTTGCAGGACTTGCACGTCCCGACTCAACTCTGAAGCAGGATGATTTCCTCATCATCAAGGCAAACTGGGACAACAAGGACATCAACATCAAGAATACCGCTGCGGAGATCAACATCGGTGCGGACAGCTTCGTTTTCGTTGACGACAATCCGGTCGAAAGAGCTTTGGTCGAGGCACAGGTCGCAGGCATCAGCGTACCCGAAGTCGGTGCTCCTGAGACATACATCGACATCATCGATTCCAACGGTTTCTTTGAAGTTACGGGACTTTCAGCTGAAGACCTGAAGCGCAACGGAATGTACAAGGCTAACATGGAAAGAGCCAAGGCTTCAGCTTCTTTCGATGACTACGACGATTACCTCAGGTCGCTCGAAATGCAGGCTGAGATCAAGCCTTTCACGCCGCTCTACATGGCGAGGATCGCCGAGCTCACCAACAAGAGCAACCAGTTCAACCTTACGACAAAGCGCTGCAGCCAGGCCGAGATCGAGAAGTTTGCTGCCGACCCCACATATATCACGCGCTACGGAAGGCTTGAGGACAAGTTCGGAGATAACGGCGTCGTTGCAGTATCTTTCGGCCACGAGGCGGAGGAGAACGGTGAGAAGGTATTCCTCATGGATCTCTGGCTCATGAGCTGCAGAGTCTTAAAGCGCGGCATGGAATTTGCCATGATGGACGAGTTCGTAACCGAGTGCAAAGAGCGCGGAATCGCAAAGATTAAGGGTTTCTATTATCCTACTGCCAAAAATAAAATGGTTAAGGACTTTTACAGTATGCAGGGATTTGTTAAAATCCATGAGGCAGAAGACGGGTCTACCGAGTGGGAGCTCGATCTTTCTGCGCCGTATTTCAGCAAGAACGTTGCTATCAAAGTCAATTAAGGAGATATATCAATGACCAGAGAAGAAGTTTTCGTAAAGCTTAACGAGATATTCCAGGATGTTTTCGATGATGAGGACATCAATGTAAATGACGCTACCACCGCAGCTGACGTTGACGGCTGGGATTCACTGGAGCACATCAATCTTCTCGTAGCTATCGAGAGAGGCTTTGGAATCAGGTTCACAATGGGCGAGACAACAGGCCTTAAGAATGTCGGCGAGATGGTCGACAAGATCATGGCTCACCTCGGATAATTAAATGTCGCTCGTATCAGCCGCTTTTCTTGCATTTGTCGCGATAACCGCGATCATCTACTATCTTGTGCCCGGTGGCGCGAGACGGTGGATACTGCTCATTGCGAGTTTGGCGTTCTGCGCTTCATGCGGCTTCTATTCACTCGTATTCGTACTGCTCGAGGCAGTTACGACCTATATCGGAGGACTGCTTTGCGGACCTGATAAGAAAAAGGGTCTGCGCAATGCTTCAGCGGTCATAACGGTCATCCTTAACCTCGGCATCCTCTGCGCCGTCAGATACTACGGCGTGATCGGAATGTTCGCCGAGAGCCTTAACCAGGTACTCGCAACATCACCCGCGACACAGACATTCATGACCTACGTTCTGCCGGTCGGAATGGCATTCTACACACTGCAGCTCATCGGCTACACCCTGGACGTCAGGTGGGAGAAGAGCGCGCCCGAGAAGAACTTCTTCAGATATCTTCTGTTCGCGACATATTTCCCTTACTTCACGTCTGGTCCTATGAATTCCTATGCTGACCTTTCCGTCAAGCTCGACGGTTCAAGGGATGCAAAGTTCTCGGTTGACAGACTCAGGGACAGCGCGCTCAGGATTGCATGGGGCTTCTTCAAGAAACTTGTCATCGCAGACAGGATTGCTGTCATCGTAAATACGATCTATGCAGATCACGAGAATTACACCGGACTTTATGTCTTCATCGGAGCTGCTGCTTTCGCGATCGAGCTCTATGCCGACTTCTCCGGATGCATGGACGTTGTCCTCGGAGCATCGCACCTTTTGGGAATCGAGATGCCTGAGAACTTCAACAGCCCGTTCCTTTCACACACGATCAGGGAATACTGGCAGCGCTGGCACATCACGCTCGGCGGGTGGCTTCGCGACTATCTGTTCTATCCGCTTCTTCGTACTCCCGCATTCATTAAGATAGGTGACGTTTCAAAGAAGCTCCTCGGAAAGAAGAAGGGTAAGAAGATCCCCGTTGATGTCGCTCTGATAATCCTCTGGGCTGCAGTAGGTTATTGGCACGGCGGTCTTATGAAGTACGTAATCGGCACGGGACTTCTGCATTGCTTCTACATCATTCTGGGCGAGATCGTGGAACCTATTTCAGTCAAGCTCAGGAAGGTCCTTCACAGCGACAAGATCCCTTACAAGATCTTCCAGACGGCAAGGACTTTCTTCCTGGTCATGCTCGGCCACATCTTCTTCAGGGCAGTAAATGTCCCTGACGCAATCGAAATGTACAAGGCGATATTCAGGCCTTTTGCAATAAACGGCGAGTGGATCGCTTCACTTGGTCTTGATACTTCAAACTGGATCGTTCTGTTCGCATCTCTCGCTGTCCTGATCGTCGTCGACATCTACAAGTACCGTGAAAAGCAGGAGGAAACTCCGCGTCTGGTCCTCGAGAAGATCGCCTCAAAGCCGGCCCTGGTCTCATGGGTTGTTTTCATGGTGCTCTTCGTTGCCGTTCTTCTTTTCGGAATGTACGGCCTCGGATACGATTCAGGCGCATTCATCTACGCAAGGATCTGATCTTTTGATCGGAATACAGGAGGTAATTATATGAACATAGTCTGTCTTGATATGGAGGGCGTACTGGTCCCCGAGATCTGGATCGAATTCTCAAAGGTTTCCGGCATCCCGGAACTCAAGCGCACCACCCGTGACGAACCCGACTATGACAAGCTCATGCGCTGGAGACTCGGCATCCTCCGTGAGCACGGACTTGGCCTCAAGGAGATCCAGAATGTTATCTCCCAGATCGATCCGCTTCCCGGAGCAAAGGAATTCTTAGATGAGCTCCGCAAGGACATGCAGGTCATCATAATCAGCGATACCTTCACACAGTTCGCAATGCCTCTCATGGCAAAGCTCGGCTATCCCGCACTGTTCTGCAATTCTCTCGTAGTAGGCGAGGACGGCATGATCGAGGACTTCAAGATGAGGATCGAGAACTCCAAGCTCTCCACAGTCCGCGCTCTTCAGTCCATCGGATTTGATACCATCGCTTCAGGCGACTCTTACAACGACCTCGACATGATCAAGGCTTCAAAGGCGGGATTCCTTTTCAAGAGCACTGAGAAGATCATTGCTGACAACCCGGACATCCCGGCATATGAGGAGTTCTCAGACCTCCTGGCTGCGATCAAGGCAGTTCCGGATTCGAACTGAGATATACGTTGTTTAGAGCCGATGCGTTAAACCGGCAGTATTTTGTAATTGAAAGTTTTTATCCTCTGTTACGTCCTCACTTTCGGTTAAAAGTGAGGACCAAACGGAGGATTTTTATCATTTTGGACTTCCATCCTCTGTTACGTCCTCACTTTTTGTTAAAACAGAGGACCAAACAGAGGATAAGTGCTGTCACGGCCACCTAACTCACGAAAAAAGGCTGCCTCGTATGAGACAGCCTTTATTATCTTGATTGTTCGGTTATTACTTCTTGATGAGGAGTGACTCACCTGTCATCTCTGCAGGCTGGGGCAGACCCATGATCTCAAGGAGAGTAGGAGCGATGTCGCAGAGGCGGCCGCCCTCACGGAGTGTGTACTCGGGATCGTAGTTGTAGAGGATGAACGGAACGGGGTTCGTTGTGTGTGCAGTATGAGGCTGCATTGTCTCGAGGTTCATCATCTGCTCTGCGTTGCCGTGGTCTGCGCAGATGAAGAGAACGCCGTTCATCTTCTTGACTGCTTCAACAGCGCCGCCTACGCATGCGTCAACCCTCTCAACAGCCTTGATGGCAGCTTCGAGAACGCCGGTGTGGCCGACCATGTCAGGGTTAGCGAAGTTGATGATGACTACATCGTACTTGTCGGAGCAGATAGCTGCGTCGAGCTTCTCGGAAACCTCGGGAGCACTCATCTCAGGCTTGAGGTCATATGTTGCAACTGCGGGAGAAGGAACGAGTGTACGGTCCTCATCCTTGTTGGGCTCTTCGATACCGCCGTTGAAGAAGAAGGTAACGTGAGCGTACTTCTCTGTCTCGGCGATACGGAGCTGCTTGAGTCCGTTTGCTGCGAGGTACTCACCAAGAGTATTCTTGATCTCTTCCTTCTTGAAAGCGACGAACTTGTTGGGAATGAGCTCATCGTAATCCTTGAAGCAGACGTATGTGAGGGGCATGAAGCCGTTAGCTCTCTTGAGGTACTTGATGCACTTTGTGTCTGAAGCGTCACCGGGCTGAGCTGCGATGTCCTCGTCGGAGAAGCAGAAAGCTTTTGTGATCTCTCTTGCGCGGTCAGGGCGGAAGTTGAAGAAGATGATGGAGTCGTTGGGCTTAACGACTGAGACGGGCTTGCCTTCAGCATCAACGATGACTGTAGGGAGAACGAACTCGTCGGTTACGCCGCCGTCGTAAGAAGCTTGCATTGCTGCAACGGGATCTGCAGCCTTAACGCCCTCGCCGAGAACGAGAGAGTCGTAAGCTGTCTGAATACGGTCCCAGTTGTTGTCTCTGTCCATTGCGTAGTAACGGCCGGACATTGATGCGACCTTACCTACGCCGATCTCAGCCATCTTGTCGACCAAAGCCTGGAGATAATCTTTACCGGATGCCGGGGGAGTATCACGGCCGTCGAAGAAGGGGTGAACGTATACTCTGTCGAATCCCTCTCTCTTGCAGAGCTCGAGGATAGCGTAGAGGTGTGTGTTGTGAGAGTGAACGCCGCCGTCAGAGAGCAGACCCCAGACGTGGAGATCGGAATTCTTCTCTTTGCAGTTGTTGATCGCACGGAGGAGGTCTTCGTTCTTAAAGAAAACGCCGTCCTCGATGTACTTTGTGATGAGGGTGAGGTCCTGGTAGATGATCCTTCCGGAACCGATATTCATGTGGCCTACCTCGGAGTTGCCCATCTGGCCGTCGGGAAGTCCTACGGAAAGTCCGGATGCGTAACCCTTAACGAAGGGGCACTCTGCTTTGAGTTTGTCGATGACGGGGGTGTTAGCCATCTCGATGGCATTGTATTCCTTGTTGTCGGAAAGTCCGAAACCGTCAAGAACCATAAGTACTACTGGTCTTCTTTTCATAGCTGTATCTCCTTGAAGAGGCACGTGTGTGCCTGCCGTTATATTTTTGCCGGCGAAATTATAGCACATCGGAGATGTATTTTCTTTATATAAAAAGGCGGTTTTCGGGAGGCTTTTTCAGGTCTTGGGGATGAATTTGTTCAATCCTGCATCGTAGATGTATCCGATGCCGTCAAGTGATTTTCGTATCTCGGTCTCATCAAGGTCCAAGGACCTGCAGAGCTCGTCCAAAGAATCGTATGTGTCCCTCAGATTGGTGTTGATGTAGCTCAGAAGTATGTTGGGATCTTTAGGCATGGAGAATGCTCCTTTTCAGTTATCGACCTTGGGCAGGTTCCAGCCGAAGTGCATGGCGAGATAACGGATCCCCACGACAATGAAGAAACCCGCGAGCATCGCAGAGGCAGCAGAGCCTGTTCCGAGGAATATCAAATATGTTGCCGTTGCACCGATGATCGAGGCAATGGCGTAAATATGCTTTACGAAAATATAAGGCATCTCAAGTGAGAGCACGTCTCTTAACACGCCTCCGCCGACACCTGTCACGACGCCCAAGAAGATTACCAGGAACCAGTTCGATGAAAAAGTAGTGAAAAAGCCGGTGTGGACGCCGTCCACGGTGAATGCCGCAAGACCTATGGTGTCGCACCAGAAGAAGAATTTGTCGTAGATGTTTTTCGCTTTGTCGGGGAACTTTTTGCCGGAACGGTGCTGCCAGTAAAGGAATATGAAAGTCAGGTTCGCGGTGATGATGGCGAGTATGACGAAGAAAGGATTCCTGAATGCTGCCGGCGGCGTCGAGCCGATGATGAGGTCACGGATAACGCCTCCGCCTGTGGCCGTGAGAACAGCCAGGATATTGACTCCGAAGATGTCCATCTTCTTGCGGACACCCGCGATAGCGCCCGACAGCGCAAATGCGATGGTGCCGATGATGTCGGTGATGAGGATGAAGAGTTCGGTGGTATCCATAAAAGCAATTATATATGTTTTCGCGAGGAATGACAGTTGAATATATCCATCTTTTTATTCGCGTTATAATAGGTTCATGAAGGATGTCGGAAAGAACAAAAGGGTGTTTTTGATAGGGCTGATGGTGATATTTGCCATCTGCAGCGTATATGTTTGTCTGACTGTAAACGATTATCTTTCAAGAGCGACGACCTCATATTATAAAAATGATTTTTTCAGCACCGATATATCTTTTACTGAAGATATCGAATGCGTCGATTATGTTTCACTGGCGAGCCGGGAAATCGAGCAGGCAATGGGCAATAAAGAACTCTCGGAGATCAAGACCGTCACTATACAGAAAGGGAAAAAGTATAAACTCAAAAGTGACCTTCTTATCGTCGTCAAAGGGAAAAAGAGGGAATACAGAGATCGATTTAAGATCGTTTCGGATGGCCGCACAATTCTTCTTGTTGATCTTTATGCCCGTGACGGTAAAACCGAAGAGATCCATAATGAGTATCTGGACGGAATATACTATACCGGACTTCCTATGTCCAAGGTTGAGTCATATGAGGAGGTGCTTTCAGAATACAAGAAAGCAAAAGATGACTTCACTGCCTCTCAACGCAGAAACATTAACATGGGAAACATTTTAAAAAGCGCTATTATTCCGCTCGCCGTATCAGCGGTAGTATCTGCAATATTTCTTTTTATTCACAGAGCCCTGACGGTGAAAGGAAGATCTGCAACGGCCTTGGTCGTTATAGCTGCAATAATAGATGTGCCTCTGATTCTGCTTTCTGTCTTTTTACTGTTCTCGTTATGATAGAATTAAACAATCTAAAGAGCGGAGGCATTTCGCATGGCTGCGATCACTGATTGCGAACATCTCGTACAGTACTATGAGACGGACCAGATGGGAGTTACCCATCATTCGAACTACATCAGGTGGTTTGAAGAGGCAAGGACGAAGCTTTTCGAAGAGCTCGGACTTGGCTACAAGGGCATGGAGGAGATGGGCATCATAAGTCCCGTCGTCGGCCTCACAGCCAAGTACAAGACCATGGCAAAGTACTGCGACACGGTAGTTATCCGCGCCGAGATCACCAGATATACAGGCGTAAGATTCGATATCAAATATACGGTTTTCGACAAGGAAACAGAGCAGGTAAGATGCACTGGAACGAGCGAGCATTGCTTCATCAGCCGCGAGGGCAAGGTAATCTCTTTGCAGAAGACAAAGCCTGATGCGCATGAGAGATTCGATATGCTCGTCAACGGAAAGGAAGGCTGACATGGCAGACATCATCATCGTAGGCGCAGGTCCCGCGGGACTTTCGGCAGCAATCTATGCAAGACGCGCAGGTATGGATACAGTCCTTTATGAGGGCGAGATGTACGGCGGCCAGATCGTCAACACTCCCGAGGTCGAAAACTATCCCGCGATCGCGAAAATCTCAGGCTTCGATTTTGCAAACGACCTGTATAACCAGGCGATCAATCTGGGCGCAAGGCTTGAGTTCGACCGCGTCTCCGGCGTCGTTAAGACAGATTCAGGCTTTGAAGTAACACTCGATTCAGGCAACAAGGACACCGCAAAAGCAGTCATCCTCGCTGTCGGCGCATCGAACCGCCACATGGGTATCGCAAGGGAAGATGAGCTCTTAGGCAAGGGCATTTCCTATTGCGCAACCTGCGACGGTGCTTTCTATAAGGGTAAGACAGTTGCAGTCACAGGCGGCGGAAATACCGCTGTTGAGGATGCTATCTATCTTGCAGGCATCGCATCAAAGGTTTATCTCATCCACAGAAGGAATGAATTCAGGGCTGACGACGTTCTGGTTGAAGCTGCAAAGAAGATCCCCAACCTTGAGATGGTTACGCCTTATGTTGTTGAGAGCCTTTTAGGCGAGCCTAAGCTTTCTTCTCTTGAACTTACGAACAGGGAAGACGGAAGCAAGAAGACCATTGAAGTTGACGGACTTTTCGTTGCGATCGGCCAGGAGCCTAAGACTGCTGATTTCAAGGACTTAGTTACGCTTTCAGGCGGCTATATAGAGGCCGGAGAAGACTGCCACACCAACGTTAAGGGCATCTTCGCGGCAGGCGACGGCAGGACCAAGAAGGTCAGACAGCTCACCACGGCATGCGCGGACGGCGCGGTCGCGGCTCTTGCGGCAGTCGACTATATCAAGTTAGGTTAACCTTGTTTACCCGCGCTGTGCGGTGTATCATACATAGGCTTTAATTATTTTATTAGTTCTTTGGAGGACATTATGGCAAAGAATGTATTCGACACGCTTGAAGAAAGAGGTTACTTTTCACAGGCTACTCACAGGGAAGAGATCTATGACCTTCTCTCAAATCCGGGCGTATCGTTCTATATAGGCTTTGACCCGACTGCCGATTCACTTCACGTTGGCCACTTCGTCCAGATGATGGTCATGAGTCACATGCAGAAAGCAGGCCACAGACCCATCGCTCTCATGGGCGGCGGTACCGGTATGATCGGCGATCCTTCCGGACGTACCGACATGCGTCAGATGATGACTGTTGAGACGATCGACCACAATGTTGAGTGCTTCAAGAAGCAGATGGGCAAGGTCGTTGATTTCAGTGAGGGCAAGGCTCTCATCGTCAACAACGCAGACTGGCTCAGAGATCTCAACTACATCGAGTTCTTAAGAGAAGTCGGAACACACTTCTCAGTAAATAAGATGCTTACGGCTGAGTGCTACAAGCAGCGTCTCGAGAAGGGACTTTCCTTCCTCGAATTCAACTACATGCTCATGCAGGCTTACGATTTTTACTATCTCCACGAGAAGTACGGCTGCAACCTCGAGTTCGGCGGTGACGACCAGTGGTCAAATATCCTCGCAGGCATGGAGCTTGTACGCCGTA
>JAEEGJ010006644.1_pt1 | contig 34352 bp, 29 predicted proteins | sample 8958761 | NCBI WGS metagenome assembly JAEEGJ01 (sample SAMN16246546, study PRJNA631951) | gut metagenome | biome: gut microbiome; feature: rumen; material: RS-attached | host: Bos | place: Iran: Karaj | collected 2018-10
AATTCGGGAAGAGCGATGGAACCGGTCTTGTATGTATCAGCGATGAACTTCTGAGTATCAGAATTACCAGAAAGCATGATTCCTAAGGCTTTGTTCGTGGTGAAAAGCGAAAGGACTTTCTTATCGTTCATTGGGATTGTCTTGAAGTCGATTCCCGTCATATCTTTCATCTTGCGGAGCGCAAGAGGATCGACGTGTCCAAGCTCATCGAGCTTAAGACAGCTGTCGTGCATGCTCGCGAATTCGTAGTGGGTTGTTAACCATCCTACCGATTCATCGTCTGCTGGGTACTGATATGGGGAGAAATCAAAGATTTCCATATCCGCTGGAATGACGACAATGCCACCAGGGTGCTGTCCAGTCGTTTTCTTAACGCCGATGCACTTGGAGGCGATGTATTTGACGTATGCGTTGTCATTTAAAGCAACAGGTTTCCTAAGAACCCTTTCGTAATAGCCTTTGACGTAACCGATAGCGTTCTTCTCTTCTGAGCAGGAGATGGTTCCGGCACGGATAACGTGAGGAGAATCAACGGTTTCGCCAGCCCTATATAGTTTGTTCTCTTCCGGCGTCGAAAGAAGCTCACGGGTATAGGCGTGCGCTCTAGACTGGTAGTCGGCGTCGAAGTTAAGGTCGATATCAGGAACCTTTTCAGCGTGGAAGCCTAAGAAGACCTGGAATGGTATTGACTGTCCTGCGGTGATCATTGGCTTGCCACATTCTGGGCACTTCTTGGCAGGAAGATCGTATGCGCTCTTGAGAAGTTTGTCCTCAGCCCATTCGATGTGTTTGCAGTGTGGACACACATAGTGAGGCGCAAGAGGATTGACTTCAGTGATGTCGGCCATCGTGGCAGCGAAAGAGGAACCGACTGAGCCACGGCTTCCGACGAAGAAGCCATCATCGGCGGCCTTCTTAACGAGGAGGTGGGCGATGTAATAGGTAACAGCGTAACCGTTGCCGATAATACCATTAAGCTCCTGGGCCAAACGGTCTTTGATGATTGCTTGCGGACTGCCTTCAGGATATTCAGTTTCCCTATCAATTCCGTATCTATTTTTCAAATTTGTCCAGCAAATCTCCTCTAATTTCTCTTTTGACCCTGGGAGGTTTGCGTCTGGTGTGTAAAGTCTTGTCTTCAAGATTTCGACTGGTTCAACCTGATCGGCGATCTTGTTCGTATTCGTGATGACGATCTCTTTTGCTTTCTCTTCCCCTAACCATTCGGTGAACTCGTCAAGCATCTCTTTGGTGGTTCTGAAATGTTGGTCTGGGTTTTCATACTGGACCGTGCCATTCTCACGAGGTCTCGTCCAAAGAGGGTGGTTAACACCACCGATGGCTTTGGCACAGATAAAGACGTCACGAGAGACTTTGTCCTCTGGGTTGAGGTAATGGCAATCGCCGGTCGCACAGACAGGTTTGCCAATCTTGTCAGCGGTATTGACGATGTTATGGAGGATATCCATAAGTCTATCGTTATCAAGCTGTCTGTCGTTGATGAGCCAAGAATAATTCTCACGAGGCTGGACTTCGATATAGTCAAAGAATTCCATCGCCTCTTCGAGTTCTTCGTCGCTCTTGAGCATGGCGTTTTGGAAAACGTGGCCATTGAAGCAGGCACTTCCAAGGAGAAGGTTCTCACGTTCTTTTTCGATCTCGTCATAGGTGATCTTAGGAACGGAGTTTAATGTCATGTATTTGGTTTCGCTGTGGCTGACCAAACGGTACAAGGCTTTGATGCCCTCTTGGTTCTTAGCGATGGCGATAACGTGCTCGGCTTTGATGTGCTTATACATCTTCTTGTCGGTACAGACGAGATCCTTGAGGTCTTTATGGGTATTACATCCATTCTTTTCAAGGATTGGGATGATGGCTTGCCAGACGGAGTTCAAAGCTTCGGCGTCGAAGTCGGCACGGTGGGCTTTGTCTTCGTCATAGACGTCGAGTTTAAGGTTACGGGATAAGCTGCCTAAGTTGTGTCTTGCGGCCGCCGGGAAAAGATAGTGAGATAACGCCAAGGTATCGATGACTGGATGGGTGTCTTTTGGAAGACCGACTCTAAGGCGCATGGCGTTAAGGAAGCCAACGTCGAATGATGCGTTGTGGGAGACGAGAATGCAGCCCTCAGTGAATTTTTCGATTTCTAGGGCGGCCTCTTTTTCGGTCAAACCATCTTTGATCATCTCATCGGTGATGTGGGTCTTCTTCTGAATGATCTCAGGAATGTGCATTCCGGCATTAACGAAGAAGTCTTTTCTGTCCCTGACCATACCATCGACGACTAAAACTGCACCAAACTCGGTGATTCTGTCATATTTCGAAGAAAGACCTGTGGTTTCGAAATCAAATACGCAGTATTTGCCTTTCGAGAGCGGAGTGTCGACGTAGTTCCAGCCATAACGTGGATTTCTGAATGCGTATAATTCAACGCCGTAGAGGACTTTGAACTTATCTTCGGCATCGGTGATTTTCTCGTTTATCTTGAGACATGCGCCTTCGGCTTCAGGGAAGGATTGGATGACGCCATGGTCGGTGATGGCCACCGCTTTCATACCCATATGGTGGGCGAGCTTAACGTAGTCGCTTGCATCGGCAAGGCCATCCATCGCGCTCATCTTCGTGTGGGCGTGAAGCTCGACGCGCTTCTCTTCGCAAGGATCCTCACGAAGCGGTTTTGGAGGAAGAACGTCAAAGGAATGGAGGTAGAACTGATAGAGCCCTTCGTTCGGCCCTGGCCTCTTTTCGATTTCGATAGCGCCTCTCACTCTGAGGTGGGCGCCATTGCTGATCGAACCAAGGACGGCCGGAGAAAGAACTTCTTTGTCTTCGACGCCCCTGACATTGATTGCGCTTGTGTCATCACCAAGTCCGAAGGTGGCCATGGCCTGGCCTCTTCTGGTCGTGCGTAATTCATAGCCGAAAACATAACCGGTGATTTCGAAGTTCCCACCGTAGTTGTCATAAAGCTCTTTGATGCTATCAAGCCTGTAGTAATTGCCTTTGGAATGAATGTTATGGGAGAGTTGCTCTTGAATTCTTTCGTTTTCTTTGAAGTGGATATAAGCCTCTTTCAGTTCTTCATCGTGTTGGGCCATATCCTCTGCAATTGCGTCATATTCTTCAGGCGCGTTTTCATTTTCCTCAGCAAAACCCTCTTCGTTTTCTTCTTCTGGCTCTTCAGAATCTTCTTCCTCAGGGGTTTCTTCTACTGGTTGTGGCTCTGCTTTGACTTCTTCTTTCTTCGGCTCAGGTTTCTCTTCTTTAAGTTCATCGACCACTTCGATCTTGAGGCCATAGGAAAGGAATGCGAGAAGCTCATTGAAGTCTTGTACGGCAGCCTCAACGCCTTCTTCTTTCTTGGTTACGTAATGGCCGTCTTGATACTTAACGCTGATATCGGACATGAGCCTATATTTGTCGAAGCAGAAATTGGAGAAGAGTTCGGAAACGTCTTCCTCCCCTGGCTCATCGGCATAGACGAAACGGATGTCCATGAGGAAGGTAGCATTCTGGAGAGCATCCATGAACTCGGTCATGAGAGCGTAGTCCCATGGGGTCTCTTTCCTGATCGTCATATGGACAAGGCTCTTGTTCTTAGAGTCGCTTGCGACGAACTCAAAATCCATCCCGAAACGGGTTACATCTTCGAGTCCTAGAGATTCAAGGAATCTGATGATTTTAGGTTGCTGTTTCTTGTCCATGTTAGAAGAGATTTACGATGTCGCGGAAAACGATGAAGAAGGAGAATCCGAAGAGAAGGATGACACCAATGAGCGAGATGGTATTCTTGACCTTTTCTGGGATTTTCTTATGGAATACGGTCTCAACAAGGACAACCAAAAGCTGATATCCATCAAGACCTGGGAACGGGAGAAGGTTGAAGATAGCGAGGTTAAGCGCAAGGAAACCGCCATAGAAGAAGAAGGTCTGAATCCAGCCTAGCTCGTTAGAGATGCTTAGAACCTGACCACCAGCCGCAACGATTGAACCGATGTTCTCAATGTGCCCGCTGAAGAGGTACTTAAGGCCTTCGCCGATCGAAGTGAATAGACTCTTGAACATCGAGCATCCGTTGGCGAGCCTTTCTCCAAAAGGAAGCCAATATTCATGGCAATGCACTTTGAGAGTGTCACTAGTGACAAGGCTTCCATATTCATTAACGACAAGGGTGATTTGCTTGAAATCGTCTTTTGTCGCCAAGAATTCCTGAACGGTTGGCATCGTCTCTCTTCCAGAAGAGGCAATGAAAGTCGGAGTCATGACGATGGTGTCACCGACTTTAGGGGTATAGGCGCCAAGCTCGATATCCGGCTTGTTATCGAGATGGATTTCTTTCTGAATCGCGTCGGCATAGTATCCGGCTTTTGGTCTATAGAACTTCGTGTTCTTGAAGACGTCGTTCTCGTTCACGACGCTGGTGATATTGAAGACGGCGACATATGTCTCTTCACCGCTCCCGTTGATGATCTTTGTATCGCAATCAATCACGTAACCGATTTGGTTGTTGTTGTCGTCAACCGCGATTTCCGGAGCGTAAAGACGGTCGAAATCGTATTCGATGATCTCTCCGCCGATCTCGCCGGTCGTCCAGAAGCAGTATGCGCGAGCGGTTGGTTCGCCTTCGGCAATAACAGCATCCTTATTGAAACCTGTGTCGAAATAGGAGGTGGTGTAATAGTTTGGGAACGCTGTCGCATACACGAAGCAGAAAAGCAAAGAGGTCAAGAGGTTGACGCTGATGCCAGCGATGAAGACGAGGCATCTCTTCCACCACTTGATGCCTTCGATTGAACGTTCTCTTGGGATTACCTGTCCTTCTGGAAGCTCTAAGCCTTCTCCATGCATGGAGACATAGCCGCCAAGAGGAATCGCGCGTATGGCAAAGGTGGTTTCGGCGCCTTTTTTCTTATGTTTGAAAATGGCAGGACCGATGCCGATTGAGTATTCAAGACAGTAGACGTTATAGGCCTTGGCAACGACAAGATGGCCAAGCTCGTGGGTAGAGATAAGGATTCCGAGCATGACGATCATGACGATTATGGTGACGAAAATCTGCATGCTCAGTTGACTCCTTTCTCATATGTGGCACGGACATATTCCCGCACCTCTTTATCGATTCTCACCAAGGTGGTGAGAGTTGGATTCATTATATTAGCAAAGTGATTCAAGGTCATTTCGTTTACTTTGACAATGTCGGAGAAACGGATTTTTCCTTCGAGGAAAAGGGCAATGGCCACCTCGTTGGCGGCATTTACAACTGCCGTAGCAGTTCCACCCATCTTAAGGGCCTTGATGCAAAGAGGGACGGCCGGATATCTTTCAGGATCGAACTTGTGGAAATGATATGGGCCAAACTCTTGGAGTTTCTTCACTTTGAAGACTTCGAAAGGCGTTTTGCCTTCGTATAAGGCGTAGGCAATTGGGCCATGCATATCAGGCGCGCTAACATCTCCGACGATGGTTCCGTCTTTTAAGACCAAAGCGGAATGGAGATGGCTTTCGTCATGGAGAATGACTTCAACTTTATCGACGTCGTAATGGAAAAGATGGTGAGCTTCAATGACTTCGAAGCCTTTGTTCATCATGGTGTCGCTGTCGATGGTGATCTTGGCACCCATGTTCCAGGTTGGATGGTGAAGTGCCATCTCTGGAGTGACATTATCTAGTTCGTTGAGTTTGAGGTTACGGAAAGCTCCTCCGCTTCCGGTAAGAAGGATCTTCACGACATCGTCTTTGTTGACCTTGGAGAAGCATTTGGCGATGGCAACGTGCTCTGAATCGATTGGCCACATTTTGCCATGACCTTCATCAAGAAGTTTGTTGATGATGTCCCCTGCCACAACAAGACTTTCCTTATTGGCAAGGCAAAGGATTTTATTCTCTTCGAGAGTGGTCACAGAAGGCACTAAGCCGGAGAATCCGACCAAAGCGTTCTCGACCATATCGGCATCGCTGCTTCTGATAAGTTCAGATAATCCGTTCTCGCCAGAAAAGACTTTGAGTTCAGGGTGTTTTTTCTTCAAATCCCCTGCAAAACCCTCATCGATGCAGTAAACGCCTTTGATTGAAGGGAATCTCTCTAAGATTGGTTCGACTTTGTCCGTTTGCTTCCCAACGCTTATACCCACAAGCTCAAAAGATGCCCTGTCGGCTTCGAAAATATCAAGTGACTGGGTGCCAATATTGCCAGAGGCGCCTAGAAGCAAAACTTTACGCATAGACTAAATCAAGAAGTTCCAGTCGTTTTTGATGAGAACGAGGATGATAACGGCACCGATGCTTGAGAAGATGATGCTATCAGCACGGTCAAGGATTCCGCCGTGTCCTCTAAGGATGTTTCCGTAATCTTTGATGTTGTAGTAACGCTTGATAAGGCTGAAAGATAGATCGCCGATTGTGGCGAAGAGAGGCTCAAGGAGAGCGATAAGAACAATCCAGTACCACTTGTCGATGGTAAGGAATGGGAGAACTGGGTTTCCAGTAGCCGCTAAGATGAGGCCAAAGGCTGCGGTTGCAACGAAACCAACGATGATGCCCCAGTAAAAGCCTTCCCAGGTTTTCTTTGGAGAAATTCTCTCGTTGAGTTTGTGCTTTCCGAAATAGACGCCTCCAAAATAAGCGGCAATGTCGTTGAAGACCGGGCCGATGAAAACGAACAACAACAATTCAAAGGAACCCCAAAATTTGTAGGCAGCAGTGTTGACAAGCGCTTCGCCATAAGCCATTCCACCCCAGGTAATGTCAGCAAAACCAGAATTGGCGCACTGAACAGGATAGTAGCGAATGAAATAGAAAGCTTGGAAGCCAAGACCAACAAGCAAGGACATGAAGAAAAAGTAAGCGATGTCATCCAATCCAAAATTCTTGTCGAGGATGCCGACAACACAATAGACAAGCAAGGAAGCTGCGATGCCGATGACAGACACCTCGAAGCCTTCATAGAACTTATCAAGTGAAAACACGAAATCAGTCTGATTGTCGATGCACTTGGCATATTCGCTCATATTGTCTTTGAAGAACATCCAGTAGACGAAGGAAAGGATGATCGCATATGTCGCAACATAAACGAACCAGTTGTACTTCTTACGCGGAGCCTTGATGACCTCGGCGATGGCGATAAGAAGGAAGATCATGATGGCGAAGAAATACGCCCAACCTCCGAGAACGAAAGTCGGAACGGCAGTCACCATAAGGACTCCGGCAACGATTAAACGACTTTTAAGGGAAGTCTTGTAACCCTCTGGTGGTGTATTGATTTCGATATTTCCGATTTTCTTACTCATTCTTTAATCCCCCGTAGCGGCGGTTCCTGTTCTGGTATTCCTTCAAGCAGTCGATGAAAGCCTTGCGACGGAAATCAGGCCACTTCACATCAGTGAAAACGAATTCCGCATAAGCGTTCTCGTATAGCATGTAGTTGGAGAGTCTTTGCTCGCCGCTGGTCCTGATCATCAAATCGACATCAGGCATTTCTGGCTGCCAAAGATAGTTTTTGAAAGCTTGCTCATCAAGGTCTTCGAGTTTGGCTTCGCCATTCTTATAGGCTTCGGCGAATTTCTTCGTGGCCCTGACGATCTCATCACGTCCACCGTAGTTAAGGCAGACATTGAAGACGCAAGAGGTGTTGTTCTTGGTCATCTCAATGGCTTCGTAGCAAACCTTTCTGGTCTGCTCTCTGATGCGGCTAAGATCACCTGAGACAACGACTTTGCCACCGGTCTTCATAATGTAATCGATTTCGCGATGGAAGAATTCCTCAAGATAGTCCATGAGGTGGTCTATCTCATCTTGTGGACGGTTCCAGTTCTCAGTCGAAAAAGCATAGAAGCTGGCGTACTTGATATTAAACTCACGACAGAGGTCATAGATCTCAATCAAGCGACGGCAGGCCTCTTTGTGGCCAAGGTGACGTGGAAGTCCGCGGAGGTTCGCCCAGCGGCCATTTCCATCCATTATGAAAGCTACGTGGTTGAGCTTCTTTTTTAAAACAAATTCTTCACTCATTGAGTGAAATTATAGAACGAAATGGGGTTATAGAAAATACGTAAGGCCGAAAAAGGAAGAATTTCCTTTCGGCAATCCTTTTCCGAAAAAAGTGCATTAGCCAGGGAATAACGATAAAATAGTCTCACTTATGGAAGAAAACGAAACCAAAGTTGAAACGGAAAAAGTCGAAGAAACCGTAGAAATCGCTGACAAAACCCCCGTGGAATCCAAAAAGATGTCCCCTAAAGAAAAGAAGGCGACATGGATCATTGGATCAGTCGGCGTCCTTTTGGTTGCCGCTTTCACGACCGTCCTTATCGTTGGGGCTGTGACCGACTATAAGAAGTCTCAGAGAACCCCTATCTACACGATTCCATGGAACACCGATCTCGCTGGTTTCTATGATGAGAATGACAAATACATCAGTGGAGGCAATGGCGACTACGTTAAGAAGAAGGACAGCGCCGACAATGAATACGCCCATTTAAGGCAAGTCGGCACTTCTACAAGAGCAAGAACCTTTGTCCTACCGACATACGTGACTATCAAAGAGGACGAAAAAGAGAATAAGTATCAGGTCTTCACGGTCGGAAAAGAGGAAGGAAACATCTTCCATTCCGGAAGCGAAAACATCTCCGCGATATATGCACAGTCTCTTTATAAAGAGATAGGAGCTTATTCTTTCTCCAATCTTCCTTCCTTAACCAAGGTTTCTCTCAGAAGCGCACCTAAAGGAAAACAAGAAATCGGCGATCACGCCTTTTATGGTGATACCCTTCTCAAAGATGTCACGCTTGCCGACAACCTAACCGCTCTTGGAGAATCAGCTTTCGAAGGCTGCACTGCCTTGGAGCAGATTAACCTCTCGGGTTCCTTAACCAAACTCGGTAAGAACGTCTTCAAAGATACTTCAATGCGTTACATCAACTTCAACGGAAATAGAACCGATTGGGATACCGTCACCAAAGAAGAAGGCTGGGACGAAGGCTTGCATGAGTGCTACATCCAGCTCCTCAAAGAAGAACAAAGAAGCCCATACATCTATATCGAATAGAGTTTGCTTATAACAAAAAATCCCCTGCAAATTCAGGGGATTTTATTGTTTTTGGGAGTTAGATCGTCATGATCTCTTTTTCTTTGGCGGCATAGGCGTCATCGACGGCTTTCATCATATCGGTGACGACTTTCTCGAGATCTTTCTCGACTCTGTCGCGGTAATCATCGGACATGGAATCATCTTCCTTGATCATAGCAAGATAATCACGTCTGATGTTTCTCATGGCAACCTTGGCTTCCTCGGCAAAGCCTTTGGCTTGCTTGACGGTAGCCTTACGGTTTTCCTCAGTCATGGCTGGGAAGATAAGACGGACGAGGTCCGCTTCAACCTGTGGGTTGATGCCGATGTTCGCGGCGGTGATGGCAGTCGCGACAGCCTTAAGATCCTCGTGGGAATAAGGTTTGACGACGAGCTGTCTTGGCTCTGGCTTGGTGATTGAGCAGATGTCGGTGATGGCGATCTTGTCACCATAGTAGTCGGCCTTGATTCCGTTAAGGACGGATGGGTTGGCCTGGGCACTTCTTAATTTGCCGAAGTTGTCGTTAAGGCTTCTGACGGATTTTTCCATCTGTTCCTGCATTTCGTTGACGATTGGATCCATATTTTATTCCTCCGATATGACGCTTCCGACGTCTTCTCCCATAAGAACCTTCATGATGTTCTCTGGGTCTTCCATATTAAATACGTGAATCTTGATTTTGGTTTTCTCTAGCTGGGCCACCGCTGTGAGATCCATGACCGCAAGCTGTTTCTCAATGGTCTCCTGGAAGGTGAGTTTCTTGAGAAGCTTGGCATTTGGATTGGTGCGTGGGTCGGAGTCAAAGACGCCTTCCACGTTGTTCTTGCCCATAAGGATGGCATCGGCATCGCAATCAAGAGCTTTGAGGGCGGCGTTGCTGTCGGTGGTGAAGAATGGGTTTCCGGTTCCGCCGGCGAAGATGACGACGCAGTTCTTATTGAGATGATGGATGGCTTTTCTGCGGATGTATGGCTCGCAGACCTGTGGGACGTTGATGGCGCTAGCGACTCTCGTGTCGAGGCCTTTCTCCTCGCAGGCGCTCTGGATGGCCAGACCATTCATGATGGTGCCAAGCATGCCCATGTAGTCAGCGGTCGAGTGGTCGATGCCAACTGTGTCGGCAAGTTTGCCACGCCAGATGTTGCCAGCACCGACGACGATGCCGATCTGGACTCCGGTGTCCGCGACTTTCTTGATCGTTGTGGCGATTCTTTGGAGTTTCGCCCTGTCGTAAATAGAATGATTCTCCTGGTCAGCCAAAGCCTCTCCGGAGAGTTTGATGATTACTCTTTTATATATAGGTTTCATAACGGCTTTATTATACAAAGAAGACGGCTCTTGTTCGACTACTTTTTACAAAGAAAAAAGTCCCCATTTAATGAGGACTTGATTTCTAATCGTTTGAGCGATTATTCAGCAGCGGCTTCGACGCCATCGCCAACCTGGTAACGGGTGAAGGAGATGACTTTGTTGCCCTTCTCGCCAAGAAGCTGACCGACGGTCTTGGATTCGTCGAGTAACCACTTCTGGAAGGTAAGGCAGCTCTGGGAAAGAACCTTGTCGACTTTGCGCTGAGCGATCTGAGCTTTGACCTGTTCTGGCTTGTTGGCAAGCTTCTCGTCGTTGGCGACTTCGGTCTCGGCGATCTTCTGCTCTCTTTCTCTCTCGGCGGCTGGAACGTCTTCGAGGGCGAGGTAGAGAGGGTTGTTGGCAGCGATGTGCATAGCCATCTGGTTGGCTAATTCGGCATCCTCTTTCTCAAGGATGACGACGACACCGATCTTTCCACCCATGTGGATGTAGGTGCCAAAGCACTGACCTTCGGCTTTCTTGATGACTTTATAGCGACGGAAGACAAGCTTCTCACCGGTGGCAAGGGCGGTAGCATCCTGGAGATCCTTGATGCCGGCCTGAGCCTCTTCGATGGTGGCTGGCTCGTTCTTGAGAACGAATTCAGCGGCACCCTCACCGAAGGCATGGAACTTGTCGGTAGCGCTGACAAAGTCAGTTTCGCAGTTGACCTCGATGATGGCGGCTTTGCCACAACCATCGCAGGTTTTGATGACAGCTAAGCCCTCAGCGGCGGTTCTGTTAGCACGCTTGGCGGCTTTGACGATGCCCTTCTCACGGAGGACGTCGATGGCTTTTTCGATGTCGTAATCGTTTTCTTCGAGAGCTCTCTTGCAGTCCATCATGCCAGCGCCAGTGCGCTCCTTGAGGGACTTGATAGCTTCAATTTTGCTTTGTTCTGCCATTGTGTTAACTCCTTTATGTTTGACTTAGGCTTTGGCTTCTTCTTTGGCCTCTTCGGCTGGAGCAGCAGCTTCTTCGGCTGGCTTTTCTTCAGCTTTTGGAGCCTCAGCTGCGGCAGCGGCTTTCTCACCGCGTCTGGCGGCGAAACGAGCGGCTCTCTCAGCCTGCATCTTCTTATAACGCTCCTCACGTTCGGCACGCTGGGCACGGATGGCGGCCTTGCGGGCTTCGTTGGCGGCGTCGGCGCTGCGGATGGCATCCTTCATGGTAGCCTCTTCGCCTTCGTCCTTGGTGTAAGCGTATTCGGTGATGCCGCCTTTGGCTTCGACGATGGCATCAGCAAGGGTGCCGATCAAAAGCTTGAGGGCGTTGGATCCATCGTTGTTGGATGGGATTGGGAAATCAACCATCTCTGGATCGTCATTGGTGTCGACGATAGCGAAGGTTGGGATGCCGAGCTTGCGGGCTTCGGCGATGGCATTGTGCTCAAGGGTTGGATCATCGATGATGATGGCCTGTGGGGCACGGCGCATTTCTTTGACACCTTCGAGGTTACGGGAAAGTTTCTCTAACTCTTTGCGAAGGATGGCGACTTCTTTCTTTGGAAGCTTGTCGAAGGTTCCGTCTTCCTGCATGGCCTCGAGATCCTTAAGTCTCTTGGTACGGCCAAGGATGGTACGGAAGTTGGTGAGGGTTCCACCTAACCAACGGTTGGAGATGTAGAAGGAACCGCTGACGAGAGCAGCATTGACAACGACTTCTTTGGCGCTGTCTTTGGTGCCGACGAAGAGGACCTTTCCACCTTTTTCGACAATCTCTTTTAACTTCTTGTAAGCGATATTGACCTGCTCAACGGTCTTGGTGAGATCGATGATGTAAATACCGTTTCTGGCGCCGTAGATGAATCTGCCCATCTTTGGGTTCCAACGGCGGGTTTGATGTCCGAAGTGGACACCGGCTTCAAGCAATTTCTTCACGGTGATGATTGGAGCGCTTGGGTCTCTGACAATCTCAGCCATGGTTGGTTCAGCAGCTGGGGCAGCTTGTTCCTCAGCGGCTTCGGCCTCAACGGCCTCAACCTTTTTCATTTCGTCACTCATTCTGTGACCTCCATTTGTTTATGCCTCCCTCACTTCTAGGAGCTGACCACCCAAGACGCTTTTTAAGCTACTTTGCCCGTCTTTGGGAACACGGTGCTCAATCCATGAGGTGTGTATTAGCTTCTCTTTTCAAAGAAAAGCCGAGTTAAAGTATACAAAAAAGGCTCCTTCCTTACAAGGAAGAAGTAAAACTGCCTTTGTTAGAAATGTAAAATACCGCGTTTTTGCAGGGGTTATTTGGTTTTTCTTTTCTGTCTTGGGAAGTGTTCAGCGTACTCTTTGAGCATCGCTTTCTTAGAAACGTGGGTGTAGATCTGAGTGGTATCAAGAGACTCGTGACCAAGGAGTTCTTGGATGAGTCGGAGGTCCGCTCCATTATCCAAAAGATGGGTTGCGAAGCTATGTCTCATCTCATGAGGATGGAGGCCATAACGGCAGCCTGTTTTGATCTCGACTTGCTTGAGGATGTATTCAAGACCTCTTACTGTGAGGTTCTCCCCTTTTCCTGAAAGGAAGAAGGATTCCTGGGACTTGTTGCTCGTTCTCATGGAAGCAAGAACAGGCCTAGATTTCTCAGCGTATTTCTTCATAGCCGCCTCAGCAGTTTTCCCAAAAGGAACGATTCTCTCTTTCTTGCCTTTGCCATAGACCTTGATGGTTCTTGAGCGGTAATCGATTTCCCTCATCTTGATCTTGATGAGTTCGCTGGCTCGGACACCAGAGGCATAGAGAAGTTCGAGTATGGCTTGGTCACGGAGCATGAAATCGTCCGTTCTTTTGGCGTTTTCTTTTAGAAGCTCATTAACTTGTTCGACGGTTAAGGTGTCTGGGTAACGAATGCCTTTCTTTGGGGCGGTTACCTGAAGGAACGGGTTAACGACCACGTATTGCTGGTGGGCAAGATAATCATAAAAACGACGGAGGGCGGTTATCCTTCTTTGGCAGGATCTCGGAGAGACTCCCCTGCCGAGCTCTTCGCTTAAGAAATTACGGATGTTTACCTTAGTAATGGCGTCAAATAAAAGCCCTTCTTTGTTGAGGTAAACGAAAAAGGAATCGATGTCCCTTTGGTAGGAATCGAGAGTGTGTTCGCTATAGAGTTTTCCTTTGAGGAAATCTAAGTACTCTTTCTCGACCTTATTCATTGACGCCTCTCCAATAAGATTCTATCTCTTGGAGGGCTTTGGATATAGCCTGTTCGCGTTTTTCTTTGGCGCTATCCGGGACGATGGCCCAGTTGGCGTTCATCGGTTCGAATTTGGAGCTGGCGGCATGGAGGATGTAATCAAGCAAAGATCCGATGACGGAGCATCTTGGAGCCTGAACGAATTCTTTGCCTTCCTCTTTCCTCCAGAGGTTGATGGCGGCGATGATGCCGGTGGCTGCGCTTTCGACATAACCTTCGACACCGGAAAGCTGTCCGGCAATATAGACGTTCGAAGCGTTTTTCAAAGAAAGGTCCTCATTCAAGGCTTTTGGAGCGTTGATGTACGAGTTCCTGTGCATGAGACCATAACGGAGGAACTCCGCATGCTCTAAACCAGGGATCATCTGGAAGACTCTCTTCTGCTCTGGGTATGTGAGGTTGGTCTGAAAACCAACGAGGTTATAGTAATCGCCGAGTTTTGTATCTTGTCTAAGCTGAGCGATCGCGTACGCCCTAGGATGTTCTTCGGTCCATAAACCAAAAGGTTTAAGTGGTCCGTGTCTAAGGGTTTCGAAACCACGGCTGGCGATGACTTCGATTGGCAAGCAGCCTTCGAAATAACGAGTATCGAATTCGTGAACCAAAGCTTTCTTGGCATTCACAAGTTCATTAACGAAGTTGGTGTATTCCTCTTTGGAGAAACCGCAGTTGATATAGGCACCATCATCTTGCTCAAATCTGGATTTGAAATAGGCCTTAGTGAAATCGATCGAATCCTTTTTGATGATTGGGGCAGAGGCATCGAAGAAGGAAAGGTTCTTCTCCCCTATTACTTCACCTAAAACGTTCATCAGGGATTCGCTCGTAAGAGGGCCCGTTGCGATGATAGTCGGTCCTTTAGGAAGCTCTGTTATTTCTTCTCTATGAAGGACCAAATTTGGAAAAGAGGTTAGTTTTGCAGTGATTTTTGATGCGAAAATGTCACGATCGACCGCTAAAGCGTTGCCACCAGGGACCCTTGCGATCTCCGCAGCTTCCATGGTGACAGAGTCCATTTTGCGCATCTCTTCTTTGAGAAGACCGCAGGCATTATCAAGGCGGTCGCTCTTAAGGGAATTGGAGCAAACGAGTTCGCCGAAAGCGTCTGTCGTATGCGCTCCGTCATCGACTAAAGGACGTCTCTCATAGAGATGGACTTTATAACCCTTCTTTAATAAGAAGAAGGCGGCCTCGCTACCAGCAAGACCCGCCCCCACAATAGTTACTTCTTTCATTTCTTCTTCTCGGTCAACCATTCATGGTGACGGCACTTCGGGAAGTTTGTGCAACCAAGGAAATCAACCTTCTTGCCATGCTTAAGAACAAGATGTCCGGTTTTGCACTTCGGGCATGGTTTCACATATTGCTCTGGAGTAGCGGCTTCCTTCTTAGGAGCCTCGGTTCCATCGATGTTTTTGATATAGCGACACTTCGGGAATCCAGAGCAGGCGATGAATTCTTTTCCGCTCTTCTTGTCTTTTCTGATGACAAGAGGTTTGCCGCATTCTGGGCAAAGCTCACCAGTGAGTTTGGCGTTGCTTGGTTCTTTCTGAACGTAATGGCAGGTTGGGTAATTGGAACAGGCGATGAAGGTTCCATAACGGCTCTTCTTGGTAACGAGAGGAGATCCGCAATCAGGGCAAACGCCGACAGGCTCTTCGGTGAGAGGGTTACGTTTGGAGATCTTCTCGCTAGCGACTTCGAGTTCTTTGATGAATGGGCCATAGAAGCCATTCATGGCATCGAGTTTCTTGAGTTTGCCTTCCTCGATTTCATCGAGTTGGCTTTCCATCTTGGCAGTGTAGTCATAGGAAACGATGGCTGGGAAGCAATCTTCCATAACGACAGTAGTTAAAGTTCCGGTTTCGGTTGGGGTAAGAACACCTCCTTTGGAGGTGACATAACCATGGGCGACAAGGAGTTTGATGGTGCTCGCGTAGGTTGATGGACGGCCAATGCCTTTCTCTTCCATCATCTTGACGACACGGGCTTCGGTGTATCTGGCAGGAGCCTTTGTGAACTTCTGCTCATTCTTGGTTTCGACGCGGTTATAGATCTTATCCTCTTCAATCAAAGGAAGAAGCTTGGTGTCATCGTCTTCGAATTCACCATAGATAGCTTCATAACCCTTGAAAAGGGTTCTGGTTCCGACCGTCTTGAAGGAAAGACCATTCTCTTCGAAGACAACGGTCGTGACTTCCTCGACTTTGTCGGCCATGACGGAGGCTAAGGCGCGATCATAGATAAGCTTATAAAGCTTAGCTTCACGTTCGCTGACGTATTTGGCAACGATCTCTGGGGTTCTGTGAGTGCCGGTTGGACGGATGGCTTCGTGAGCATCCTGGATCCTCTCCTGCTTCTTTCCGAACTTGATGTTGCCGAGGTATTCATCGCCATAGGTTTCAAGGATGAAAGGTTTGGCGTGGTTGTAATAGAAGTTATCACTCAAGCGGGTGCTGTCAGTACGCATGTAGGTGATAAGACCAACATGCTCTCCGTTGACCTCCAAACCTTCGTAAAGTTTCTGGGCGATGGATTGGGTCATCGAGGTGCTGAACTTGAAGCGGTTATAGGCTTCTTGCTGCATCGTTGAGGTCGTGAATGGGAGTTTGGATGGGACGCGTTTCTTGGTCTTGGTCAAAGAGGCGACATGATAGGAATCCGCGACGCGTTTGAGAAGGGCTTCAGCCTCCTCTTTGTTATGAATCGCTGCGGTTTTGCCGTCGATTTTATCCAAAGTGGCGGTCACTTTGGTACCGTTGATATCAAGGACGATATCAAGGGTCCAGTACTCTTCTGGCTTGAAATCTTTGATCTCCTTATCGTTGTCGACAATCATTCTTAAAGTGACTGATTGGACACGTCCAGCAGACTTGGATTTGATGGTTCTTTGAAGAAGAGAGGAAAGCTTGAAGCCGATGATACGGTCATACATCCTACGGGTCTCTTGGGAATTGACGAGATCCATGTTGATGGTGCTTGGGTTATCGATAGCCTCTAAAAGGGCTGGTTTGGTGATTTCATGGAAACGAAGACGTTTGGTCGTCTCTAAAGGTAGGCCTAAGACCTGCGCAAGATGCCAAGAGATGGCTTCTCCTTCGCGGTCAGGGTCGGTTGCGAGAATGACTTCATCAGCCTTCTTCGCGGCACGGGAAAGCTCGTTGATGATCTTCTGTTTGCCACTGGCGACGACGAAGTTAGGGACAAAACCCCCATCGACATCGATTCCAAGGCCTCCCTTACCTCTCATTGAGAGGTCTCTGATGTGACCTTGGGACGCCATGACTTTATAGTCATGACCCAAATATCTTCCGATGGTATCACATTTTTTTGGAGACTCGACAATAACTAATTTCATTCGTAACGACCTTTCGACGCTTAGGTATCATAGGAACAGAAAAATGGGTTGTCAAACACCGATTTTCCCTTTTCCTTATATATAAATAAGAGATTATTTATAGATTTTTTGTAAAATTTTCTAAACTCGTTGAATGTAAATTTATTTCACTTTGAGTGCAAAAAGAAAACCCAGTGAACCTTTCTGATCCACTGGGTGTTTTCTCTAAATCAGGCGATTAGGCAGCGAGCCATTTGTCGGCAATCGCAGCGGCTTCGTCAGAAGTAAGTTTGAGGACGGAACCGTGGCGCTTTCCACCATTGCCCCAAGAGAATTTGGAGGAAGGATAGATGCTCCAGGCACTGCCAGTGGTATCTTCGATGTCGGTTGTTGAGAATGGGAGGTAACCACTGCCGGCGTTGTATCTGTCGCCCATGATGCACCACTCTGGGGTGTTTGGATCATCCCAGTCACACTTGTTGAACTGGAAGAGGGCCGGTCCTTCAAGGGTGGTGTTGTCGAAGCTAGAGACACCGGTGCCGGAGGTTGGAAGTCCAAGCTCATCAAGATCTAAGACTTTCTCCCAGGCTTCGTAGTCAAGGATATCGTCGCTTCTGAAGACACGGATGCCACCATCTCTGTCGCCGTTGTCACCGTCTTTGGTGATGGCGTAGTAATGGTCGCCGATCTTGGTGCAGGTAGCGTCGATGATGTTTCTGCCATTTGGATGGTTGGAGTTCTCTGGAACGCCATCGGTCTGGTTATCGATGAAGAGCTTGGTCTCTCCGAAGTGCTCGAAGTCACGGGTGGTCGTGTAGTAGACGGCGTCGCCTTTGACTTTGGTTTTCTGATCATCTGGCAAGGTAAGGTCATCGATGATGCAGCTGGACCAGAAGATGACGTACTGTCCGGTCTCTTCGTGCCAAGTCATCTCTGGGGCCCAGGCCATACCGGCATTCTCTGGAGCGACTTCGATGTATTTTGGATCGCCCCAATCGGTAAGGTCCTCGGTTTCCCAAAGGATGAGGGTGTGTTTACCGTTAACGGTTGGGTAAGTGTAGCCTTTTGGAGTGTTTCTCCATCCGCCTTCAGGTCTGTTGTTGACCTTGAGGTCGGTGGCGATGATGAAGAATCTGTCGCCTTCTGGTGAACGATAGACGAATGGGTCTCTGACGCCCTTTTCGCTAGCGATTGAGGAAAGGACAGGCTGATTTCCGTTTAAGGACTGGAAGTTGAATCCCTGGCCCTCTGGGGCTAAAGACATGTAGACTTGTTCGCCGTTGGCGCTTCCTTCACCGGTGAAGGTGACAAGAAGGTAACCGACGTAATCGTCTTCGGTGAGTTCTTTGTCTAAGCCTTTGACGGTGACTTCCTGAGTGTAGCTGCCGACTTTGCCATCTTTGGTGATTGAAGCAGTAAGCATAACGGTTGTGTCCGCTAAAGGTCTCTCAACTGAACCAGGAGCGATGTCACCGATAGCTTCGCAATGAATGATATTTGGTTCGTCGCAACTCCAGGTGATCGGAAGTCCATCAACTTCTTCTGGGAGATACATGTTGCCTCTCACATCATCGAGGCCTTTGAGGGTAAGGCCTGGAATGTAGGCGGCCATTTCCTCAGATTCCATGGTTGGAACAACTTTTGGCACGCTTGTGCATCCTGCTAACGCGAGGACGGTAAGCATAGGAAAGATAATTTTTTTGTTCATGGGAAATATCCTCTTTTTCGTAGTTATTTTACCCATGTAAGCGCTCACGCAAAAGCCAAACATGTCAAAAGCACATGGCAATCTTTGGTGTTTTACCTTTTTAGACGCTCTCTTTCTCCCCTGATATCACCCATCATTAAGAGGACGTCTTCTGGGCTTTCGACCATAAAAGCCCCATCTTTTATGAGGGCGTTGCAGGCGCTATCTTCAGTAGCCCGATAAGGAACGCATCCAACATCTTTATTTGAACTTAAAGCGTAATTGACGGTGATGAGGGTGCCGCTTCTTCTTGATGCCTCCCCTACGACCGTCGCTTTCGATAAGCCGGCGACGATGCGGTTTCTTAGAGGGAAAGTCTCATGAGTTGGTTTGGTCTTGCCAGGGTATTCAGAAATGACAAGGCCTTCCTTCTTGATCCTTTCATATACAGGCGTGTTCTCGCTTGGATAACAGAAATCGATCCCGTTTCCGAGGACGGCAACAGCCCCTCCTTTGCTGTCTAAGGCCGCTACAAGGGCTGCTACATCGATTCCGCGGGCCAGACCACTAACAATCCTGTACCCATACTTTGAGAGCCCAGAACACATGGTTCTAGCCATCTCATTGCCATAAGGCGTTGAATCTCTTGAACCAACATAGGAGACGCACTTTGAATCGTCGCGCATCAAAGAAAGATCACCATAGTAAAAGAGAACGATAGGCGGTTTGTAGCATTGTTTCAAAGCCAAAGGATATTCAGGATCGAGAATCGTCACGTATTTGCTTTGGCATGCTGAAGAAAGCTTCTCGTAAAGCTCTTCGTCCGGAACTTCCTTGTCCTTGACGGCTTGGGTTAGCTTATCCCAATCGCCCTCGTACTTGAGAGCGAGATAATGAAGAATCTGATTAGGTTTAAGAATTGACATGGGTTCCCTCCACAATTCATATATGGCGGGAATCCTGTTTTTTTCCGAAAAATCGTTAACAAAGTTTTGGGCTGTCGTCCAAAAGGTATTTGATTGGCGCGAACGTCTTGCGGTGAACGTGATCAATCGGGCCGTATTTGTTTATCGCATCGATATGGGCTTTTGTTCCATATCCCTTGTGCTTGGCGAATCCGTATTCAGGATATTGCTTATCAAGCTCATCCATATATCTGTCACGGCTCACTTTGGCAAGGATCGATGCTGCAGCGACGTTAAGACACTGGGCATCTCCTTTGATCATGGCGATGACCTTCTTGTTCTTCACATATAAAGGCATAGCGTCCGTGATGATGAGGTCATAGTCGATTCCGATCTGCTCGATGGCTTTCTTCATGCAGATCTTGGTGGCCTCATAAATGTTGTACTTGTCGATATCGTCCGCGCTGACGGAAGCGATTCCGTATGCGAGAGCCTTTTCTTTGATGATGTCGAAAAGGGCTTCACGCTTCTTAGCGGTCAGTTTCTTTGAATCATCGATAAGGTCATCTTCGAAGTCTGGGGTGAATAACGCAGCTGCGGCAAAAACAGGTCCCGCAAGAGGACCGCGCCCTGCCTCATCGACTCCGACAATGAGTTTGCAGGAAGATGAATAGAACTCTTTCTCTTTGTTGAGCATTATGGTCTTTCTAAGCTGATCTTACCGAAATAGCCTTCTTGGAAATCTTTGAAGATGGAAGATGTCGCTTTCGCGTAATCGAAGGTTCCGTTCTTCAAAAGATACCCGCGGTTTTTAGCGACGATTTCGAGGACTTCTTCGGCCTCGAGTTTGCTTAAGTCTTCAATTCCGTAGCGGTTTTGCAGACAATTTTTGTAATTTTCGCGTAAGAAGACGAATAAGAAACGATATAGCTCATCAAGAGGGAGGACATCTTCTTTGATGCTTCCAAGGATGGCTAAACGTCTGGCGGTCAACGGGCCTTCGTAGTTCATTGGAAGGATACCTGGGGTATCAAGCAAAACGAAGTCCCCGGAGAGTTTGATCCATTGCTCGCTTCTGGTGACGCCTGGGGTGTTGGCTGCCCTTGCGACGCGCTTGCCCGCAAGGTTATTGATGAGGGTGCTCTTACCTACATTAGGGATGCCGACGATTAGGAGCTTGAGAGGCTGTTTCTTCATGCCGAGCTTCTTCTCTTTCTCGCGTTTCTTAAGAACGAGAGGCTCGCTCATCTCATTGAGGACCTTGAAGACCTTCTCACCTTTGAGGTTGCTGGCGAAACAGGTAATGCCCTCTTGGTTATATTTGGCGATCCATCTGGCGGTGACCAATGTATCAGCTTTGTCGTTTTTGGAGAGAACAATCAAATGAGGTTTGCTTCCGATGAGCTCACTAAGCATCGGGTTACGCGTCGAAAAAGGCGCTCTCGCGTCTGCGACCTCAACGACGATGTCGGCGTTCTTGACGAAAGGAGCCATCTCGCGGAGGGCTTTGGCCATATGGCCAGGAAAATAATGGACGTTCTTCTGCTGCTGATTGTTCATCTAATAAAGTATAAGAATTCTATTGAATTAAGACAAAAGAAAACCGCCCTCATTTGAAAGGGCGGTTCCAGTCACTTCTTGAGATTTACTTGGCTTCGGCAGCCTTTGGGGCTTTGCCTTGCTTGATACGGGCGGATTTGCCGCTGAGTCCACGCATGTAGTGGATTCTGGCACGACGAACCTTACCGTAACGGGTAACTTCGATCTTGGCGATGCTTGGGGAGTTGACAGGGAAGGTTCTTTCCACGCCGACGCCACTGGACATCTTACGGACGACGAAGGTTTCGCTGACACCATGACCGCGACGCTGGATAACGACGCCCTCATAGACCTGAATACGCTCTTTCTTGTTCTCGACGATGCGGTAGTAGACCTTGACGGTGTCACCGCTGGAGAACTGTGGGATGTCTTCGCGAATCTGCTTGGCAGTGATCTCATTGACAATGTTGTTGTTCATGAATCTTTTCCTCCTAACTTAGAATTTGCTCTTCAGGTTCACGTCTAGTGACAGACGGCGGAGCCTGCGTATCGCTTTCGCGCACCGAATATATTACGCGCTCGATAAGCCCCTCGCAAGCAAAACCTTTGGAGAGTGAAATGTAATGTAATTATGTGTCAAGCAAAAATACTTGACAGGCATATATCATAAGCCTATGATTACGTTCGGAAAAGGAGAACAAGCATTATGGTTAAAATCAGATTGGCCCGCATTGGCCGCCACAAAGATCCCTTCTACCGCATCGTCGCCGCTGACAGCCGCTCTTCCAGAGATGGCCGTTATATCGAACAGATCGGCACCTATGATCCAGCTCTTGGAGAAGAGAAAGCCATCATCAACGAAGAACTCGCTATGAAGTGGCTCAAAGATGGCGCCATTCCTTCCGACAGCGTCCGCGCTATGTTCAGCCGCAAAGGCATCATGGCCAAGTTTGCCGAAGGAAAAGCTAAGAAAAAGGAGACCAAATAATGGATTACGAGAAAGTAATCCACGGTCTTGTCGATCCCCTCATCGAGCATCCTGAATCCATCATGGTCAGAGAGCTCCCAGGCAGCACCGAGAAAGATGTGGCCCTCCTCATCGTCGCAGAAGATGATGACACCGCCCGCTTAATCGGCAAGCATGGAGCGATCGCAAACGCCCTTCGTGAAGCCATTGGAATCGTTGGCAAAGCCGACAACTCCAACGTCAGAATCCATTTGAAATTCGAAAGCTTCAACGAAAATCATGACGACAAAGAGGACGCCGAATAAGCGTCCTCCTTTTTCTCTTATGGAATACATCACACTTGGTTACATTCTTAAGCCCTTCGGGTTAAAAGGTGAGGTCAGATGCAAATCCCTCACATCTTTTGCTAAGCAAAGATTTAAGAAAGGGACCAAACTGTCCCTCCACGACGAGAAAACGAACGAAAGATTCCCTGCTACCGTTAAGAGCTTCAGGGATTCCGGAGACTATTACTTCCTCTCCTTCGAGGAATATGGTGATATAAACGCCATCGAAGGCTATAAAGGCTTTGCCATCGAGATGGACAAAGAAGCGGCCGTCCTTCCAGAAGGCTACTACCGCTACGCCGACTTAATCGGCTGCAAGGTCGTCGACTATCTTGACGAGAATCGCATCATCGGAGTCGTCGATGAGGTCCTCGAATACTCGAAGGTCAGAACCTTATCGGTCACCACCGCTGAGAAGAAACACGTTTACGTGCCATTCAAAGACGGGCTTTTCATCAAAAACGTCGACATCGATAATAAAGTCATAACCATCAATGTCATGGAGGGCTTGCTTTGAAGATCACCGTTTTAACACTCTTCCCTGAGATGTTCGAAGGCGTTTTGAGCAACTCCATCATCAAGAGGGCCATCGCCAAAGGTTGCGCGGAGATCGAGATTGTTCAGATCCGCGATTTCACCACGGACAAATACGGAAGAACGGATACCCCGCCTATCGGAGGAGGAGCCGGGCTCATCCAGAAGTGCCAGCCTATCGTCGATGCTCTTAAGAAGGTCTCAGGTCCAAACAGCCACAAGGTCCTCTTCTCCCCTAGAGGCGTCACATATAACGAGAAAATCGCAAAATCCTATGCAAAACTTGAACATATCGTTCTCGTTTGCGGGCATTACGAAGGAATTGACGAGAGAGTGAATGACTATGTCGATGAGCTTCTTTCGATCGGTGACTATGTCTTAACTGGCGGAGAAATCCCAGCTATGTCCGTCATCGATTCCGTCGTCAGACTTCTCGATGGAGCCATCTCCCATGATTCCTTAACCGATGAATCGTTCAACGAACCAATCCTTGAGTATCCTCAATACACCGAACCATATGAGTTCGACGGAAAGAAAGTTCCTGACCTCTTATATAGCGGTAACCATGAGGCCATCGCCAAGTGGAGAAGGAAGAAGGCTTTGATCCTCACGAAGGAGCACCGCCCAGACCTCTTCGAAAAGCTTCCTCTTAGCAAGCAGGACAAGAAACTTCTGGCTGAGGAAGAGAGCGGAGAAACCCCAAAATGGGAAAAAGACGCTCTTGAGAAAGGGCACAAATTCATCAAATGAAAGACCTTACAATCAAGGTCTTTTTCTTTTTTTGAAAAAAGCGCTTGAATCATTGATTCAGTATCTATATATTTTTTGAGGGTTCCAAAGGAATCCCATATCGGTAGGAGAACTGATATGTCCACTCTTAAAATCAAAATCGAAAGCGGAAGAGCTAAGGTCGACTTTGACCTTCAGCATTTGGTTTCCGCTTTTTCTCTTCCAAACAAACTCAGAACTGATTCCTCTTATATTCTTGTTCCCGGCTTCCTTGATGTTCATGTTCATCTCAGAGAGCCGGGTTTTTCTTACAAAGAGACCATCAAAACCGGAACCGAGGCCTCTGCTCATGGCGGATACACCGCTGTCTGCACGATGCCAAACCTCAAACCTGTCCCAGATAGCCTTGAGACCTTGAAGATCGAAGAGGACATCATCGCCAAGGATGCATGCATACACGTATACCCATACGCCTCTATCACCAAAGGCGAGAAAGGCGATGAGCTTTCCGACATGGAAGACCTCAAAGACAGGGTCTGCGCCTTCTCCGATGATGGCGTTGGCGTCCAGACCGAAGAGATGATGCTCAAAGCCATGATGAAGGCTAAGGAGCTCAACAAGATGATCGTCGCGCATTGCGAGGTCAACGAACTCCTCAAAGGTGGCTACATCCATGATGGCGAATACGCCAAAGCCCATGGCCATAGAGGAATCTGCTCCGCTAGCGAATATATGGAAATTGCCAGGGATATTGAACTTTCAAGAAAGACCGGATGCAGATATCACGTCTGCCACATATCCACCAAAGAAAGCGTTGAGCTTATCCGCAAAGCCAAAAAGGAAGGCGTCCATATCACCTGTGAGACCGCGCCTCATTACTTACTCTTAAATGATTCGATGCTTCAGGAAGCGGGCAACTGGAAAATGAACCCACCGCTTAGAAGCGAAGAAGATAGACTCGCCCTCATTGAGGGAATCAAAGACGGCACGATTGATATCATCGCCACCGACCATGCCCCACATAGCCTTGAAGAGAAATCGAGAGGCTTAGAGAAATCGCCATTTGGTATCACGGGCATCGAACTTGCCTTCCCGCTCCTTTATACGGGGTTAGTTAAGAAAGGCATCATCACCTTAGACAAACTTATCGACCTCTTGGTCGTGAACCCACGCGAGATATTCGGAATCCCATACGACGGATTCAGCGTCTGGAACCTTGATGAGGAATTCGAGGTCAAAGAAGAAACGTTCTTGTCGAAAGGCAAGTCCACTCCGTTCATCGGAGCGAAACTCTACGGCGTCAACTACCTTACAGTTTGCAATAACCACATAGTTTATGAGAAAGAGGAGGGAAATAACTAATGGCTAAACGTACAGACGTTAAGAAAATATTAATCATCGGCTCTGGCCCAATCGTCATCGGTCAGGCAGCCGAGTTCGACTATGCAGGCACTCAGGCTTGTTTAGCTCTCAAAGAGGAAGGATACGAGGTCGTCCTCGTCAACTCCAACCCAGCGACCATCATGACCGACACCCAGATCGCGGATAAGGTCTACATGGAACCACTTACCCTTGATTACGTCGCGAAGATCCTTCGTCACGAAAGACCAGACGCGATCGTTCCAGGCATCGGCGGACAAACCGGTCTCAACCTTGCTATGCAGCTTGAGAGAAAAGGCGTCCTCAAAGAATGCCGCACCTTGCTTCTTGGCACCCCAGCCGAATCCATTGAGAAGGCTGAGGACAGAGAGCTCTTTAAAGAGATGTGCCAAAAGATCGGTGAGCCAGTTATCCCATCCGAAATCACCTACGATATCGACCAGGCTTTGAAGGCCGCTCACGATATCGGCTACCCAGTTGTCTTAAGACCAGCTTTCACCCTTGGTGGAACCGGCGGCGGATTCGCTGACAACGATGAAGAACTCATCGAAGTCGCGAGAAACGGCTTTGCCCTCTCCCCAGTCCACCAGATCCTCGTCGAGAAATCCGTCAAAGGATATAAGGAAATCGAATTCGAGGTCATGCGCGACAGCAAGGACCACGCGATCACCATCTGCGGCATGGAAAATGTTGACCCAGTCGGCGTCCACACCGGCGACTCCATCGTCGTTGCCCCAATCATGTCCCTCAATGAGCACGATTTGAAGATGCTCAACGACTCCGCCATCAAGATCATCAGAGAACTAAAGATCGAAGGCGGCTGCAACGTCCAATTCGCCCTTAATCCAAATTCCAGCGAGTACTTCTTAATCGAGGTCAACCCACGTGTTTCCCGTTCCTCCGCTCTTGCTAGCAAAGCTAGCGGATATCCAATCGCCAGAGTCACCGCCAAGATTGCCCTTGGTATGGAACTCAGCGAGATCCCAGTCGCTGGCGGAACCGCTGCGATTGAGCCATCCCTTGATTACGTCGTGGCCAAATTCCCTCGCTTCCCATTCGATAAGTTCACGAGCGCTTCCAATGAGCTTGGAACCCAGATGAAAGCCACCGGCGAAGTCATGGGCATTGGTTCTACCTTAGAAGAGTGCGTTCTCAAATCCATGAGATCCCTCGAGATCGGCGCTTGCCACCTTCACAACAAGATCTTTGATGAAGTCTCAACCGAAGATCTCAAGAAACACATCAGCACCTTCAAGAGCGACAACGTCTTCGCCATCTGCGAGCTCTTAAGAAGAGGCGTCAGCGTTGACGAATTATTCAAAATCACCGCCATAACCCCATTATTCTTGGAATCTTTCAAGAAAATCATCGATATGGAAAAGGAGATTGCCGCCAAGCCTGGTGACCTTGAGATTCTCAAAACCGCTAAGGTCATGGGCTTCTCCGATAAGTACATCGCCAAGCTCTGGAAACAGAAAGAGCTCGATGTCTATAACAAGAGAATCGAAAACAATCTCATCCCAACCTATAAGATGGTCGATACCCTCCACACCGGAGAGTACATCGCTTACCTCTATTCCACTTATCAGAACCTTGTTGACCCAAGCTTCAAGAACGAATCCCGCTTAACCAACAAGAAGAAGATCGTCGTCCTTGGCGCTGGCCCAATCAGAATCGGCCAAGGTGTTGAGTTCGACTACAGCACCGTCCACGCCGTCCAGACCATCAAGCGCGCTGGATACGAAGCCATCATCATCAACAACAACCCAGAGACCGTCTCCACTGACTACACCACCGCTGACAAGCTCTACTTCGAGCCTCTCACCGTGGAAGACGTCATGGCCATCATCAACTACGAGAAACCAGAAGGCGTCATCGCCTGCTTAGGCGGACAGACCGCCATCAACCTCGCTGATCCTCTTGCTGCTAGAGGCGTCAAGATCATCGGCACCGACTGCGAAGCCATCGACAAGGCCGAAGACAGAGACCTCTTTGAGAAGGTTTGCAAATCCCTTAACATCCCTCAGCCAGACGGAACCGCTGTCACTTCCATCCCAGAAGGCATCAAGGCCGCTTCGAGAATCGGATACCCAGTCTTAGTTAGACCTTCGTTCGTTCTCGGTGGCAGAGCCATGCAGATTGTCAATGATGAGAATGGATTGAAACACTACCTCAAAACCGCTGTCGAAATTGACGAAGACAAACCAGTCCTCGTTGACAAATACATCGTCGGTAAGGAAGTCGAAGTCGACGCTATTTGCGACGGCATCGACGTCTTCGTCCCAGGCATCATGGAACTTGTCGAAAGAACCGGCATCCACTCTGGCGACTCTATCTCCGTCTATCCTTCCTTCTCGATCAGCGACAAGGTCAAAGGAATCATCCTTAGCTATGCTAAGCAGTTAGGCCTTGGCATCGGCATCAAAGGCTTATACAACATCCAGTTCATCGTCGACAAAGATGAGAAAGTCTACATCATCGAAGTCAACCCACGTTCATCAAGAACCGTCCCATTCCTCTCTAAGTCCACTGGATACTCTTTAGCGGACATCGCTACCGAGGTCATCCTTGGCAAGAGCCTTAAGGAACAGGGCATCTTCGGAATCTACCCAGAAGAGAAGAAGAGATACTACGTCAAAGTCCCAGTATTCAGCTTCAACAAGATCAAAGGACTCGATGCTTACCTCTCCCCAGAAATGAAATCCACTGGCGAAGCCATTGGTTATGATGACAAACTTAATAGAGCCCTCTACAAAGCCTTACAGGCTGCTGGAACCAAACTCCAGAACTACGGAACCGTCTTCGTCACCGTCACCGACGAGGATAAAGAGGAAGCTCTCCCACTCGTTAAGAGATTCTATGACCTCGGCTTCAACATCGAGGCCACTAGCGGAACTGCCTCATTCTTAAAGGAACACGGAATCAGAACCCACGTCCTCAAGAAGATCAAAGAAGGCAGCAATGAAATTCGTGACTCCATCAGACAAGGACATATCGCCTACGTCATCAACACCGCGAAGGTCGGTGAGAAGGCTGCTGAGTCCGATGGCTACCAGATCAGAAAGTACGCGATTGAGAGCAACGTCACGATGTTCACCTCGCTTGACACCGTGAGAGTTCTCCTCGACGTCTTAGAGGAAACCACCATCACCATCTCCACCATCGATGCCTAAGGAAGTAACAATGAAGAGAAGCGTATTTGAAATCGAAAAGAACATCCCTCTCACGAAAGATGTTTTTGAGATGGTCTTAAATGGAGATACCTCAGGCATCACCAACGCAGGCCAATTCGTCAACATCCTTCTTGATGGCTATTACCTTAGAAGGCCAATCTCCGTCTGCGACTATGACGAAGGCACACTTACCCTCATCTACAAAGTCGTCGGCAAAGGCACCAAAGCGATGAGCGAGATGCCTGTTGGCACTAACCTCGATCTCCTTGTCGGACTTGGCAATGGCTATGACTTATCGAAAGCGGGCGACCACCCTCTCCTTATCGGAGGAGGCGTTGGAGTCCCACCTCTCTATAACCTTGCTAAGAAACTCGTCAAAGAAGGCAAAAAAGTCTCGGTTATCCTTGGATTCAACAAAAAAGAAGAGGTTTTTGCCGAGGATTCTTTCAAAAAACTCGGATGTGATGTCACCGTCACGACCGTTGATGGCTCTTATGGCATAAAGGGCTTTGTCACGAACGCCCTTCCAGAAAGCTACTCATATTTCTACACCTGCGGCCCAGAGCCAATGCTTAAGGCTGTGTATAACGCAACGACCTCCGAAGGTGAATTCTCCTTCGAGAGAAGAATGGGATGCGGATTCGGAGCCTGCATGGGCTGCTCTTGCAAGACCATCACCGGATATAAGCGCATCTGCAAAGAAGGCCCAGTCCTAAGGAAGGAGGAAATCCTATGGGAGAAATAGACACCAAGATCAACCTTTTGGGAATCGAGATCGATAACCCAATCATCCCTGCTTCCGGAACCTATGGATTCGGCTACGAGTTCGCTGAACTCTATGACATCAACATGCTTGGAACCTTCTCATTCAAAGGAACCACCGCTGAACCAAGATTCGGAAACCCAACCCCTCGTATCGCTGAGTGCCCTGCTGGCATGATCAACTGCATCGGCCTTCAGAACCCTGGCATCGAGAAAGTCATCAGCGAAGAGCTTCCTAAGTTAGCGAAGGTCTTCCATAAGCCAGTCATGGCCAATATCTCCGGCTTCTCCTTAGAGGAATATGTCTCTAATTGCGAGAAGATCGACAAAGTCGATATGGTCGGTTGGATTGAGCTCAATGTCTCTTGTCCAAACGTCCATGGCGGAGGACTTGCCTTCGGAACTGACCCTGACAACGTAAGAAACGTTGTTAAGGCCGTTAAGAAGGTCATTCACAAACCACTCATCGTCAAACTCTCCCCTAACGTCACGGATATCGTCGCAATCGCGAAGGCCGCTGAAGAAGGTGGAGCTGATGGCATCTCTCTCATCAATTCATTGATGGGACTTAGAATCGATCTCAAGACCGGGGAGCCAATCCTTGGTATCAAGACCGGAGGCCTCTCTGGACCTGCCGTCTTCCCTGTCGCGCTTAGATGCGTCTATCAGGTCGCACACGCGGTCAAGATCCCAGTCATCGGCATGGGCGGCGTCTCTAGCGCAGAAGACGTCCTTGAGATGATGATGGCGGGCGCTACAGCCGTTGAAGTAGGCGCCGCAAACCTCGTCAATCCTTATGCTTGCAAAGAAATCATTGAGGATTTGCCAAGGATAATGGAGAAATACGGCATCAAATCGCTTAAAGATATAATCGGAGGAAGAAAGTAAGATGGCAAAAGACGTAATCATCGCTTGCGATTTCGAGAGCAAGGAAAAGACACTCGAATTTCTTGATAAGTTCACTGGCAGAAAGCCATTCGTGAAAATCGGCATGGAGCTCTTCTATGCGGAAGGCCCATCCATCGTGAGAGAGATCAAGAAGAGAGGACACAAGATCTTCCTCGACCTCAAACTCCACGACATTCCAAATACCGTCAAGAAAGCTATGGCTAGACTCTCTGGCCTCGACGTTGATATGTGTAACCTCCACGCCGCAGGAACCAGAGCCATGATGGAAGCCGCCATCGAAGGCCTCACTAGGCCAGACGGAACGAGACCTCTTCTTCTTGCCGTCACTCAACTCACCTCCACCGATCAGGAATCGATGGAAAGAGACATCCTCATCCACGAACCAATCGACAAGGTCGTCATGCACTACGCCAAGACCGCCAAAGAATCAGGTCTTGATGGCGTTGTCTGCTCACCGCTTGAAGCTGGCAAGGTCCACGATGTCTGCGGAAGCTCCTTCCTCACCGTCACCCCTGGCATCAGATTCGCCGATGGCGACAAAGGCGACCAGAAGAGAGTCATGGATCCAGCCGCTGCAAGAGCGATTGGCAGCGACTACATCGTCGTCGGACGTCCAATCACCGCCGCAAGCGACCCAGTTGCCGCTTACGAAAGATGCATCAAAGATTTCTTAGGAGAATAAAAATGGAAAACATCGATCAATTAATTGCTAAAGACTTACTCAGCATCAAGGCTGTCTTCTTTAGCCCTAACAAACCATTCACTTGGGCCAGCGGAATCAAATCCCCTGTCTATTGCGACAACCGTCTCACTCTCACTGCCCCAGCAGTCAGAAGCGACGTTGAGAACGCCTTAGCTGAGACCATCAAAAAGAACTATCCAGAAGTCGAAGTCCTTATGGGTACCAGCACAGCTGGTATCGCCCATGCTGCCATCGTCGGCCACATCATGAATCTCCCAATGGGTTATGTCAGAAGCGGCGCCAAAGACCATGGCAGACAGAACCAGATCGAAGGCAAGCTTGAGAAAGGCCAGAAGGTCGTCGTCGTTGAAGACCTTATCTCCACTGGCGGAAGCGTCCTCGAAGTCGTCGACGTCCTTAGAGAAGCCGGCGCTGAGGTCCTTGGCATCGTCTCCATCTTCACCTATGGCATGAAGAAAGGCTTAGAGAGACTTGCCGCTGCTAACGTTAAGAACATCTCCCTCACCAACTTCGACGTCATTGCCTCTGTTGCCGCCGAGGAAGGCTACATCGAAAAGAGCGACATTGAGCGCTTAATCAAATTCAGAAACAATCCAAGCGACGAGAGCTGGATCAAAGGTGAATAAAGATGCGCAGCGTCATCGATATCGTTGATTTATCGGTTGAAGAGATCGAGGCCCTTTGCAAAAAGGCCATCGACATCTCCGAGAACCCAGAGAAGTATAGCGAGGCTTGTAAGGGCAAGAAACTCGCCACGCTTTTCTATGAGCCATCGACGAGAACCCGTTTATCCTTTACCGCAGCCATGATGGAACTTGGCGGAAACGTGCTTGGCTTTGCTGGCGCGAGTAACTCCAGCGCTGCCAAAGGCGAAAGCTTTGCCGATACCGCGAAGACCGTCTCTTGCTATGCCGACATCATCGCCATGAGAACCACCCAGGAAGGCGCAGCCCTTGTTGCCTCCCGCGCTGGCTCAATCCCAGTCATCAATGCGGGCGATGGCAGACACTGCCACCCAACCCAAACCATGGCGGATTTGCTGACGATTTATAAAGAAAAAGGCGGTTTTGATAACCTTACCGTCGGATTCTGCGGAGACCTCAAACTCGGTAGAACCGTCCACTCCTTATTAGCCGCTTTATCGCGTTACAAGAACATCAAAGTGGTCCTTATCTCACCAAAGGAGCTTAAGCTTCCTGACTATGTCAAAGAAGACATCCTTGAGCCAAACCACATGGAGTATGTCGAAACCACTTCTCTTGAAGAGGCTATGCCTTCCCTTGATGTCCTTTATATGACCCGCATCCAAAGAGAGAGATTCGATGACCTTGCGGAATACGAAAGACTCAAGGACAACTACATCCTCACCGTCGATAAGCTTGAGACCGCAAAGAAAGACATGATCATCATGCATCCTCTTCCACGCGTCAATGAGATCAGCGTCAAAGTCGATGATGATCCAAGAGCCTGCTACTTCAAGCAGTGTTTGAATGGCAAGTACATGAGAATGGCTCTCATCCTCCTCCTTCTTGATATCGCGAAGAAGAATCCTGTTAAGGAAGATGTCTTTGCTGGCAAAGGCTACATCCATAGCGAGCACAAATGCGACAATCCTAAGTGCGTGTCCGCGGGTGAGCAAGAGCTTGAACCACTCTACAAGAAGATCGATGAAGAAGGCCATCTCAGATGCGTCTATTGCGACATCGGTGAGCCAAGCAAATAAAAAGAGCAAAAGAAAAGAGGCTGCGATTCAGCCTCTTTTTTGTTTGCGTGGTTGTTTAGAAGAAGACGCCTTCGGATTCCTGCTTCATTGCTAAGCTGGCAGTGAATGGGATACGAGTGGTGTAGCCTTCTTTGGCAGCGACATACTTCTTGGCCCAAAGGCTGAAGATCTCGGTGTTCCAGTGATTGACGGTGTCATTGTAGACTTCGCGGGCAGCGGTGATTTCCTGCTGGAGGTAGGAGTTCTGCTGCATGACAGCGGCGATTTCCTGGTGAGCCTTGAGTTCTGGGTATTTCTCGAAGGCGATGTTGATCTTCTTGTCGATGTTCTCAAGAGTGGTCTGGAGTTCGTTACGGGCAACATCTGGATCAATGCCAGCGCGGGCTTTGGCGATGTTGGTGAAAGTATCTTTATCTAAGTCAACGGCCTTGTCGAGAAGCTTGGCGGCGTTCTTGAGGATGGTGACGCGCTGGACCATGTAGTTATCGATGGTTGAAGCGTCGTGCTGGATCTTCTGCTCAAGCTGTTTGAAATAGGTCTTGGCTTTGGCTTTCTTGAACATGTAGACGATACCGCCGATGATGAAGAGGAACCAAACTCCGATGTTGATGAATTTGTCCATGCCATCAAGCTCGACTGGAACTTTCTTTTCGATGACGTGAACGCGTAATCCTTCGGTATTTTCCAAGGACTTGTCTAATTCGTCTAATTGTGGTGCCATTGTTATTCTCCTTTGTGGTTGGCTTTATATTAGCACCCTTAGGGTGCAAATAAACATATTATTTGTCGACAAAGTATTCGACCAAGGTGTCGTTTAACTCCTGCAAGAAATCCTCGTTGCCCTCGAAGATGGCCATGAGTCCTCTTTCGAAGTGAGTCATAGCGGCTCTAAGAGGAGAACCACCGAAGTTGCTGCCCTTGCCTTCGAGGTAGGCTTTGCGGGAACCGCCGACCTTGGCGATACCCATATTCGAGATCTTATGGACCTCGTCATATCTGATCCAGTGGACTGGAACTGAATGCCAGCTTCCGTCTCCTCCGAAGACGGAAACGTAATCGACCATTGGGACCTCGATGAAGGACATGGCGTTGACTCGGACTGAGTCTCCACTGCCTCTCCTTGAGGCGGACTCCGCTTTCAAAATTAACGGCAAATCCCGTCCGGCTCCGTCTGGGATGAAGAGCATTGGGTCAAGTCCGTTGGCCAAAGTCTCTTGCTCGAAGCTAGAGAAATTGGAACGGTATGGGGTCTTGAAGATGTAGTCGTATGGTTTGTGGATCTGGTAGAGAGGAACACTGATGACCGGAGCGAGATCGAAGAAGAGATTCATGATGAACTTGTCACAATATGCGACAAAGTCATCTTTCATCTTTGAAAGGTCATAACCCATGAAGTTGGTTGGCGAAGAAGAATAATCGAATCTCTGGGAGTGCTCGCTTCTAACAACGGTGATCATGTCTTTCTTGTAGATTGAGAAATCGTCTCCGTAAGGCTCAGGGTTCTTCATGAGGTCAAGAGTGTTCCTGATGGCGAGAGGAGTATAGAGCAAACGGAATTCAACTTCGTTGTTTCTGTCATATGCGCCAAAAAGGGCGTCGAATTCATCATCGCCCATCTTGGTGAAGTTCTCGCTGATATTTCCAAGGTCTTTGACCTCTTCTTTGTCGAGTTTCTTAATCCTGTTTTTGATGAACTTTTCTCTTTCTTTTTCGTTCATCTTCTCAGCGTGGACTGGGGTGCGGGTGAACCTTAGATGAGGCGCAGCCTCAGAACCATAGACAAGCTGGGTGATGGTTGAATAACCAGGCGCAGGATGTGTGACGGAGGCGTGCAATGTTTGGGTATGGTGATTGGTCTGAATACGCCCTTGGCTATCGCGGGATGTCGTCGTCCAGTGAATCGTCAAAGTGCCTTCGTATCTTTTCTCGTACATTGTGCAGTCGAGGATTTTCTCAAGGACGAACGGATTGCCTTGGATTTGGCCACTAAGGACCTCAAGGACGGATTGGTTAGGATTGGTGATTTCTTCGAACCCGAACTTCTCCATGAGGGCTTGTAACCTGTCACCCATGA
>JAEEGJ010006645.1_pt1 | contig 34349 bp, 30 predicted proteins | sample 8958761 | NCBI WGS metagenome assembly JAEEGJ01 (sample SAMN16246546, study PRJNA631951) | gut metagenome | biome: gut microbiome; feature: rumen; material: RS-attached | host: Bos | place: Iran: Karaj | collected 2018-10
CGCTCATATTCAAAAAATGCGTTTTAAGGCTTAAATTTCAACGTACGGACACAATATAAAAAAAAGTAGTGTCAAAAAATTGACACTACTGCACAAAGGGGCAAAAATTCAGTTTAGAAGCTGAAGACGGTTTCGACACCAAAGTAGAGGTTCAGATCTTCGCCGTAGTCAACCGTCGAAACGAAGTCTTCGTGGCCTTCCTTTTCCCAGTCGTTACCCATGGGGAGGATTGCCATGGCAAAGCCCGTCACTTCCAGGCCGTCCACCGGGGTAAAGTAGAGGCGGGTACCGAAGTTCAGACTGCCCAGGTCGGTATCGTCGTCGAGAGAGTTTGTATGCAATTCGCCGAGGAGGCCGACGGTAAAGGCGTCGTTCAGCTTGATGTCGCCTTCGCCGTAAGCGAACATGTATTCCGGAATTTCGCTATCGTGGATGGTGGCCTTGGAAAGGTCATCATCGAAGATGGCGTAGAAGAAGCCGGCCTTGATGTTCACGTTGGACACCTTGAAGACCGGTTCAGCCAAGAAGGCGTGGGTGGCCTTCGGTTCGTCTTCGGTGAGGGCGTCGGCATGCAGGCCGTAAACGGCGTGGATGGCGAACGGGCCGAATTCGAGAGCGGCTTCCAAGCCGGTATGGAGTTCGTTGGCCTTGGGTTCCTGCCAGCTCTTATAGTGGGCGAACGGACGGAGAGCCTGGCCGGCAAAGTCGAACTGGTAGGCGGCATGGGCGTCGTAGCTCTTGCCCTTGCATTCGGCGTTTGCGTTGCAGACGGTGTTGTCGTTGGAGCCGCGGCCAAAGCCGAGGGCAAGTTGCAGGCCGTAGAGGTTGAGTTCGATACCGCGGATATCATGTTCCTTCATGCCGGCGGCGTAGTCAGCAGGATCGCTGTAGTCGTAGTAGTTAAAGCCACCTTCGGAATAGGTCATGTCGCCAAATTTCACGGCGAGGTTTTCGCTATGCTGGTACTGGACAAAGGCTCCGTTGTAGATTGCACCCGGGCTGGTGTTCTGGCCATCGGCTTCCAATTCTACCTGAGCAGACCACTGTTCGTTGAACTTGACCTGGAAATCGAGGTCAAATGTAGACCAGTAATCATGGTACAGGTCCTTTTCGTCGTCGTTGCGCCAGTAGGCGTAGGCGTCAAATTCCACGGCGCCGGAAACCTTGAATTCCTTGGCGGACTTGGCTTCGGGTTCGGCATCGGCCTTGCTGATGTTCAGGCGGTCGGCCAAGGAAAGCTGTGCCGATTCTTGCTGCTTTTCTTCGGCTTTCGGTTCTTCTGCCTGGGGCTCTTCGGCCTTGACTAATTCTTCGTTCTTTTCTTCAACAGGAGCGGCGGCAGGCTGGGTAGCTGCGGGCTGGGCGGCGGCAGGTTCTGCGGCCGGGGCGGCTTCTGCAGGCTTGGCTTCGGCCTTAGCGGTTTCGGCAGGGGCTGCCGGCTGTTCTGCGGCGGCCGGCTGTGCGGCGGGCTGAGCAGCGGTAGAGTCGGCCTTGGGGGCTTCAGCTGCGGGCTGAGCGGCGGGAGCTGCAGCGGGAGCCGCTGCCGGGGCTGTCTGAGCAAAGGCACCTGCGGCGGCGAGGCCAAGCACGATTGCAGAAAGCTTCATAGATTTCATGGGTTAGTACTCCTTTTGAATAGATTCTTTTACATAATTTAACAAATGAAAAAAATGTGCCAAATCAGTTGGCACATTCGGGCTAGTTATTTAAAGGTTTGTTTACAGGTTCTGCAGGGCCGAAAGGGTCTCTTCGATGATTTTTCCGTAGATTTTCGAGATTGTTTCGGCCGTAGTCCTGGGTTCACGGTCACTCATGCTCTTCTTTTCGTCGAAGGACTTTTCCCAAAGGACTTCGTCACTTTCGGTCTTGCGGAAAGTCAGCTGGATGGCGAGGCGGGCGTACTGGGAGCTACCTTCGTCAATTTCTTCGATGGCGACGACATTGCCCAACAGTTCATAGTCGGGCTTGCCGCTGGTCTTGGTTTCGACGCTCTTGAAAATTGCGGCCCTGTTCAGGTATTCGCCTGCCACTTGGGCGAGCATGTGTTCGGGGCGGCTGGCCCAGAGGTCCAGATCGTAGAACATGAAGTCGTAGGCCGATTCGCGGTAAACGATATTGGTGCGCTGGTAGGCGGGCTCGATGGTGAACTTGCGCACCTGCAGGCGCTTGTCCTTGAAGGTTGTTGTCGAGGGCGCCTGGATGTCTTCGACGGCGATGGTGTAATACTTCGTCGGTTCGGAGGAGCCCCCGCCGAGACATGCCGTGAGGGTGAGCGCGAATAAGGTCGCAAATACGATAAGGGCAATTTTCTTCTTGATCATATTATTTCCTCCGGCTCTTGTTTTCCGAGCGGATCAGCGCCGACGGGTTGTTCTTGATCTTCTGCGAGAATTCTTCGAGGTTTTCGAGGACGGCGTTGAGTTCCATAATGGCTTCGCCCACCTGGTCCTGATTCTTGTAGACCACCTGGTCAAGCCGCTGGGTCAGCTGCTTGATGGATTCCATGGCCTGCGTCAAGTTCTCGTTCATGGCCTTCGTGTCGATGGCTTCTAGCTTTTCCTTGACCAAGTCCATGTTTTCGCTGGTCTTGGCCGCAATCTTTGCCTCTTCGATTTCGGCAAGCACGTTCTTCATGGAGGCGGCTGCGTTCGAAATATTGTCGATAGGCTTGTTCAAGTTCTGCGTCAACCTGTTCAAGTTGCCCGTGGCGTTTTCAAAATTCTTGAGTGAATTGCTGATGCTGCTGGCGTTTTCTTCAGAAAAGACGCGATTCAGGTTGGTCATCAGGGAATCCACGTGGCCGATGATGTCTGTGGCCTTGTTGGCAATGGCGTCGAAGGCCGTCTTTTCGGCGGGCACGAATCCGCCTTCTTGTACGTCGGGTTCGTCAAAACGGCCGCCCGAAAGTACAATCTGCTTTTCGCCGGTCAAAGAAATGCCGTGGGTCATTCCGGCGCGGGTACCGATTTTAATGGGCGTACCCTTGTTCACGCGGAAACGGACAATTACCTGGTTCAGGTTCGAGGAATCGATCTCGATTCCTGTCACGTTACCCACGTCGATACCATTCAGCTTGACTTGCGCGTCGTTGTAGAGCCCGATAACGGATTCGCTGAAGACCGTATAATAGTTGTCAAATTCCTTGTTCAAAAAACGCGAAAGCACGTAGCCCAAGAATACGCAAATCATCACTCCGCAAAGGAGCATGAATGCGCCAATCTTGATACGTTCGGCCCGTGTGGTTTCCATACTTACTCCAAATCAGTCGATAAAGTCAAAATGGTAATAATCGTTGTTGTCTTCTTCTTTGGGGCATTGCCTGTTAAAGAAGTGCTTTAAAATGGGGTCTTCGCTTTCCATGCCCTGCTTTAGCGTCCCGTCCATCAGCACGTAACCGTCTTTAAGATAGATAAAGCGGTCGCAGACGATTTTGATGCTTTCGAGTTCGTGGCTCACAATCACCATGGAAACGCCCAGGGTGTCCCTGAGTTCCAGCAACAGTTCGTCGAGGGAGCGTGCAGTCACCGGGTCAAGGCCGGTGGAGGGTTCGTCGCAAAAGAGCAGTTCCGGTTTGAGGGCAATGGCGCGGGCCAGGGCTGCGCGGCGTTTCATGCCGCCCGAAAGTTCCGAGGGGTACTTGTGGAAGGCGTGCAACAGGTGGACTTTTTCCAGGCGGTCAGCCACGATGGCTTCCATCTGGCTCTTGGGCATGTAAGGCATGCTGCGGATCAGCGGCAGCATGGCGTTTTCGGCGACGGTCAGGTCCGAAAGGAGTGCCCCGTTCTGGAACAGCACCCCCGTACGGAGGCGGGTCTCGAAATCGAGGCCCTCTTTGGCTCCAAACTGCTTTCCGAAGAAGGTAATCGTGCCACTTTCGGACTTGTACAGCTTGAGGATGTTGTTCATGAGGGTGGACTTGCCGCAGCCGGAACTTCCGAGAATCATGCGGATTTCGCCCTTCCTGACATCGAACGAAATATCATTCAGCACGGTCTTGCCGTCGTAACCGGCCTTCAGGTGATCTACTTTGAGTGTAATGTCTTCCATCGTTGCTCCTAGTAGAATGCAAAACTGAACGCGCAGTCCGCGATGATGATAGCCGAAATAGAAATCACGACGCTGGATGTAGTGGCAAGGCCCACTGCCTCGGCACCGCCTTCGGCGTTCAAGCCCTTGTTGCAAGAAATCAGCGTCACAAGCCAGCCGAATACGATGGATTTCACGGTACTCTTGAGGAAGAGTATGGGCGGAATCCCGTCACGGATCGACTGGAAGTAGTTGGCGAAAGAAATATCGAAGAAGAAGAACGCAATCAGGAAACCGGCGAGGCAACCCGCGATACCGGCGCAGAACGAAAGGATGGGGGTGCAGATGGTCATGGCGACAAAGCGGGGGACCACCAGGTACTGCACTGGCGAAATGGCCATGGTCTTGATAGCCTTGATTTCTTCGCAGACCGACATGTTGGCGATTTCGGCGGCAATGGAGCTGCCGGAACGGCCCGCCAGAATAATGGTCGTCAAAAGTGGGCTGATTTCGGCGAAAATCAAATAGCCGAGCCCCGAGGCCAGGTAAGTGCCACCGCCCACGGCCTTGAGCATGAACGAACTCTGGAGCGCCATGGTAAAGCAGATGAGTGCCACCATCAAGAAGCAGATTCCGGTGGCTTCGGTACCGAGCATGTAGACCTGCTTGGCGGTGCCGCCGAATTTGCTGCGGCCCTTGTCGAATGGCCCGCAAATCATCCAGTAAATGCACATGTTCAACAGGATGAATACTTCGGCAAAGCCCTTGGTTACCACAATCGTCTTTGCACCGATGGCTTCCAGGATGTTATTGTAGCCGTGCTTGGGCTTTTCGGGGATTTTCTCTTTTTTCAGGGCCCGGAGCTGCGCCTTGATTTCTTCGTTAAAGTGGGCGAGAGTCAGCTTGTGCTGTGTCTTTTCGCTTAAGTCTGCTAAAAGGGCGAAAAAGGCGTCGCCGCTATAGTCCATACGTTCGAGGGAAGAACCGTCCAGGCAAAGGGGCCCGTTCTTGAGGGCACGCCTGCATTCCCGCAGCAGTTCTCTGCTGCCTGTAGCCGTAAGGGCGGTGGGTAGTGTGATTGTCCTTCCTTCCATTAGGGCCAAATTTAAAAAAGATACACGTATTTGCTATAAATTAAGGGCGTTTTGTGGCTTTTTTGCGATAAATGGCCCATTTTTATGGATGAACTTCGGTGTCCATGTCGGGCCATGCCGCCTGCGAGCGTTCCTTTTCTTTTTGCTCGTGGGCTTCGCGCTTTTTGTGCCAGTTTTCCAGTTGCTCCTTGAATGCCTTGCGCAACAGTTCCATGCCGATGTTTTCGCGGGCGCTCACTTGGATTGCCTCGGGGTAGTTTTCGCGGAGTTCGGTACGGCGGGCCTCGTCGCAGATTTCGGCCTTGTTGAACACGCGAATTCTCGGGGTCTCGGGGCCGATGATGCCTTCGAGGGTTTTATGAGTCACCTCCAGGTGTTCGCGGTAGTCGGGGGCAGAACCGTCTACCACCTCCAAGATGCAGTCGGCATGGGCGGCCACGCCCAAGGTGCTCTTGAAGGTCTCGATTAAGTTGTGCGGAAGTTTACGGATAAAGCCTACGGTGTCGGACAAAATAATGTTTTCGCCGTCCAGGTACAGCTTGCGGGTGGTGCTATCCAGCGTGGCGAAGAGCTTGTCTTCTACGTACACGTCGGCACCGGTCAGGCGGTTGGTCAGCGTAGACTTGCCCGCGTTGGTGTAACCTACGATACCGATATGGAAGATGTCGTTACGGTTTTCGGCCTGGCTTTCGCGGGCGTCTTCGATCTTTTCGAGCTTCTTTTTCAGCTCCTGGATACGCTTGCGGATCATGCGGCGGTCGGTTTCCAGCTGGGTTTCGCCGGGGCCCTTGGTGCCAATGCCCCCGTTATGCTGGCGGCAAAGGTGGGTCCACGCACCGGTCAGGCGGGGCATCATGTACTGCAACTGGGCCACTTCTACCATGAGGCGGCTTTCGGCGGTTACGGCATGTTTTGCGAAAATGTCCAAAATAAGGCCTGTACGGTCCAGAACCTTGATTCCGGGGAGTCGCTGTTCCAGGTTGCGTACCTGGGAACCCGAAAGGTCGTCATCGAATACCACCATCTTGGCGTCCAGTTCTTCTAGGGCGCGTTTGACCTCGTTCACCTTGCCTTCGCCAATGAGGGTGGCGGGGCTAAAGTTCTGTACCCGTTGCAAAAAACTCTGTACCACTTCGGCACCGGCGGTTTCGGCAAGTCGGCCTAATTCGGCAAGTTGTTCGGTCGCAAGCCAGGGACGCACCTTGGGGGTCGAAATACCCACGAGAATGCAGCGTTCCTTCTTTGGCTTGTGTTCAATGGTAAAATCCTTCATACGAGCTACATATTAGAAAATGTTTTTTTATTATTGCGCTATACATTTAAAATCGTTATGAAAAAGATTAGGTTAAAACGTTGGATGCCCTTGAGCCCTGCAATCTTTGCAGTGGCGATTGCGGTGGTGGTGCTTGTTTTCGTTTATGCCTTTTGGGCCAGGGAATCCTACTTTAGACAGATTGAAGAAGCTGTTACTCAAGAAACCCAAAGAATCGCCCTGGATTTGACCAAGACGGTCAATTACGGCAGGACCAGTATCAAGCTGGTTTCGCAGTCCGTGTCTAAAAAGATGGATGGCCCCGAATTGCGTAGGCCCGAATCCGTTTTCCTTTCGATGATGGACGATGTCCCGTTCTCGAAAATCGAATATATCCGTAAAGACGGTTTGAAGCTTTCGTATGACGAAGAACCCATCGATGTCTCTGAAAGCGAGTTCTTTAGGCAGGGAATTTCTGGCAAGTCGGGCCTCTGGATCGACTACACAGCCAAAAAGTATGGCGAAGCCCGTGTAAACATGTATACGCCATTGTATTACAAGGATGCCGTCATCGGCGTTATTACGGGTATTTTGGGGGGCAAGAAGGACCTGGCCCCGATGCTCCACTATACTATTAATGGCGAAGAGACCGTGGGCCTCTTGTGCGACGGCGAACTGAACATTATCTCTTCTAATATTGTAGACAACGATTACGGCATGTCCTTTGAAAAGCGTGCCCAGGACTTTTTCCCGCAAGAAATCGTTTCGATTTTCCGCAAGAACGCCATGCTCAAGGAACCCAAGGCATTTAGGGTGACGACTCCGTTCGGGTCTTCTATCGCCTGTATTATGTCTGTAAACGAATTGGGCTGGTTCGTGGTGCAAATGGTGCCCTACCATGTGCTTTATAATGTTACCAAGCTCATTGCCATTAGGTCCCTTTTGGCCCTGTTCTTTGTGGTGCTGTTCTTTGCGGTCTATTTCCATTCCGTTTACCGTACCAACCGCCGTCTGCGCGACGAAATGGAAGGCAAGCACCTGAACGTGATTAACGCCCTGACCGATTCTTATGGCAGTGCCTTCGTGATCGATTCCAGGACGGGCCAGAGCGAAAGCTACAGCATTGACCCCATGGCTTTGCGCTACATGCAAGACGTGTTTGAGAGCACCCCCCATTATGACCAGCTGACGTCGTTGTACGTGAACCGCATAGTGCTCTTGGAAGATCGCCCGCTTTTCGACAAGGTGCTCACCCTGGAACGCCTGAACCGGGAATTCCTGAAGCGCAACCGTTTTGAATTCATTTACCGCATTTCTAAGGGCGGCATGATCCATTACATGCAGATTCATTTTGTAAAGCCTTCCAAGGACCGCCCCGAAATTGTCATGGGTATCAAGCTGGTTGATGAATCCATGAACGCGGAACTTGACAAGCGCAAGGAACTCAACGAACAGCGCGTAGCCCTGGTGAAGGCGCTGGATCGTGCCCAGCGTGCTGATAAGGCGAAGTCAAATTTCTTGTTTAGCATCAGCCACGATATCCGTACCCCCATGAACGCTGTGTTGGGTTACGGTTCCCTGGCGCAGAAGTTCCTCGGAAACTTGAACCTGGCCGAGACGGAATCTTCTTTGTTGAACCACTATCTGGGCAGTATCCAGTCGGCGGGCAAGCTTCTGATGGACATGATCAATTCGGTGCTGAGCATTACCTCGATCGAATCGGGTTTCGATAAGTTGGAAGAAATTCCGGTGCTTACCGCGGCGCTGAGCGAAGACCTGGTGACCACCTTCGAGCAATCTGCCAGGTCCAAAAACATCATGCTGCAGATTTCCCGCAACGTCAAGACCCGCTGCGTGTATGTGGACAAGGTCAAGTACCACCAGATTTTGATGAATGTGGTGAGCAACGCCATCAAGTATACCCGTGGCGGCGGACTTGTGCGTATTTCGATTCGGGACTTGCCTCACGAAAAGCCCGACATGTGCAACCTGGAAATGGTGGTGGAAGATACGGGCGTAGGTATCTCTGAAGAATTCATGCCCAAGGTGTTCGACGTGTTTGAACGCGAACAGACGGCGCTGACCCGCGGCATCGAAGGTACAGGACTTGGCCTGAGTATCGTCAAGAAGTTGGTCGACATGATGCACGGTTCGGTGAACATTACCAGCCGAGTGGGCGAGGGTACGCGAGTCGTCGTGGTGACGCCTCACCGCATTGCCGAAGACGATGCCATTGTGCCGCCTGCCGTGGCGAAACCCTTTACCAAGGACCTTTTTGGCAAGAGCATCTTGATGGCCGACGACGATCCGCAATCTTGCGAAATCGTGTCGAAACTCTTGAAGAGCGTGGGTGCCGAAATCGTTTGCGTCGAAAATGGTAACGAATGTTACCGCAAGATTGACATGTCTCCGGCAGGGTCTTTCGACCTGGTGCTTATGGACCTCAAGATGCCTCGCGGCGACGGCTTCGAGACCACGGCGCTGATCCGCAAGTTGGAAAGCCCGCGCAAGGCGCGTTTGCCGATTATTGCACTGTCGGCGAGCGCCTTCGAAGAAGAAAAGAAGGCCGCTTTTGAGGCGGGCGTCAACGGACACATCGCTAAACCCGTTGATTTCGCTGAATTGCTTGATTTAATCTCGAAGTTGCTTAAGGCATCCTAGGGCATTTAATAAATTTACGGCATGAAATTTCGGCTGACACAAGAATCGTTGAACCGCCTAAAGCGCTTCCGCAAAAATAAGCGGGCGTTTTGGTCGTTGGTGGTACTTGTGGTGGCTTATTTGTTGTCGCTGACTAGCCCCTGGACGGTAAACGATGAACCGCTCCTGATGCGCTACCAGGGCAAGACGTATTTCCCGGCGTTTGTGCGCTACAGCGAGGCCGACTTTGGCGGAGAATACCAGACCGAAGCCGATTACGGCAAGCTGTTTGCCGCGGTGCGGGAATGCGAAGAAGATGCCGCCGAAGGTTTTACCCGTGCCGGCGGCTGCCCCGAAGTCTGGACCATTATGCCGCCGATTGCGCACGACCCGCTGAAGGCCGACTTGAGCGAAGAGGGGACGCCGCCTTTTGCGCCCAGTGCACGCCACTGGCTCGGTACCGACAGTAACGGCCGCGATGTGCTGGCCCGCCTGATTCACGGGTTCCGCATCTGTATTAGCTTTAGCCTGCTGCTGACGGTGCTGGGGACATTCCTCGGTATCGTGATTGGCGGTATTCAAGGTTACCTGGGCAAGTTCTGGGATACCGGCATGCAGCGCTTTATTGAAATCTGGTCGTCGCTCCCGATGCTTTACGTGGTGATTCTGATTGGTAGCATTTACGGCCGCAGCTTTTGGCTTTTGATCTTGATTATGGCCGCCTTCAACTGGATTTCGCTGAGCTATTACATGCGTGCGGAATTCTTGAAGCTGCGTGGCATGACTTACGTGCAGTCCGCAAAGGTGCTGGGCATGGGGCATCGCCATATATTCTTCAAAGAGATTTTGCCGAATGCCATGACGCCGGTGGTGACACTGTTCCCGTTCACGCTGATTGGCGGAATCGGAAGCCTCACTTCGCTTGACTTTTTGGGCTTTGGCCTGCAGCCGCCGACTCCGAGTTGGGGTGAACTCATGAGTCAGGGCCTCAACAACCTTTATGCCCCGTGGATTTCTGTCAGCACGGTAGCGGCTCTCTTTGTAACGCTCCTCCTGACGACATTCGTCGGCGAAGGCGTGCGAGATGCTATGGACCCGAAGTCGGGAGATCGCTATGTCTGATGCCGTTTTAAGTGTTCAGAATCTTTCGGTGGCTTTCGGGTTCGATAAAAAGGGTAATCCCCGCGACGGTATCAAGCCGCTGCAGGTCACAGACCGCGTTTCCTTCGACATTCACGCCGGTGAATTCTTTGCGCTGGTGGGGGAGTCGGGGTGCGGAAAGAGCGTGACCGCCATGAGCATTTTGAGGCTGTTGCCGCAGCCCAGCGCCCGGATAGTAGAAGGTTCGGTGCTTTACAAGGCGAACGATGACGCCGCTTCGGTGGATTTGGCGAAGCTGCCTCTGGCAGATTTGCAAAAAGTCCGCGGCTCCGAAATCGCGTGCATCTTTCAGGAGCCCATGCAGGCCCTGAACCCGGTGGTGACTATCAAGAAACAGTTGCTGGAGGTCTTCAAGTTCTGCAAGCATTCCAAGGGCGGTTTCATGACGGTGATCCGCGAAATGCTGACCCTTGCGGGCTTTAAGGACGTGAATCGCGTTCTGGATTCTTACCCTCACGAGCTTTCGGGCGGCATGTTGCAGCGCGTATGCATCGTGATGGCTCTGCTTTCTAAGCCGAAGCTGATTATCGCCGACGAACCGACGACGGCGCTGGATGTGACTGTGCAGGCTCAGGTGCTTGCGGTGCTGAAGGATATGGCTAGCCGCATGGGAACGGCGGTGCTGCTGATTACCCATAACATGGGAATCGTGTCGCAGTATGCGGACCGTGTGGCGGTGATGTACGCGGGCCGCATCGTAGAAACGGGCGGGGTTCGCGATGTGATTGACAATCCGATGCACCCGTACACGCAGGGGTTGCTTGCTGCGATTCCCGAGAACCACAGCGACATGCGTACCATGAAGTCGATTCCGGGCTCCGTGCCGCATCCGCGAGACTTTGCGAAGGGTTGCCGTTTTGCTGACCGCTGCGAAAAATGCACCGAACAATGCCACAGCGAAATTGTCCCGCCGAAACAAAAAGCTTCGGGCTCATCGAACCACGAAGCGAATTGTTTTATGCTTTAGTTACCACACGGATTTTAAATGCCTAACGGCATTTTAGAATAAAAACAGATTTTACGTTAGTAAAATCGGATTCGTGTGACAATAAAAGAAATCTTGTTATTGTTAAAGCATTTTAATTCGCAAAAAAAGATTGTCGCACTGATTCGAAATGCCTAACGGCATTTCAAAAAAACTAAACCAGATTTTACGTTAGTAAAATCGGATTCGTGTGGCTCTAAAAAGAATCTTGTTTCTGCGCTTACTTAAATTCCTTGCACCATTTAGGGACAATGTCCGTGGCTTTGCCTTCTACAAACACGTCGGTGTAGGGGTCGCTGGTGGGCACTTCCAGGTTCAGGCAGGTGACCTTCGCGCCAAAGCTCTTGGCGAAACTCTTGAAGCCTGCGGCGGGGTACACCACGCTGCTCGTTCCGATGTACACGAATTCCTTGCAGTGCCTCAAGGCATCCTGAATCTCTTCCATGTACAGCGGCTGTTCGCCAAAGAACACGATATCCGGGCGGCTCATGGCCCCGCAGAACGGGCAGCGGGTCTCTAAAGTTTCTTCACCGTCGAACATGAATTCGTGCTTCGGGTTGTGTTCGCAGGTCAGGCGCATCAAGTCGCCGTGCATGTGCAATACGCGCTTGGAACCCGCACGTTCGTGGAGGTTATCCACGTTCTGCGTCACCAGCAAAAAGTCGTCACCCAGGCGCTGTTCCAGTTCGGCCAAGGCGAAGTGGGCGGCGTTGGGTTCGTGTTCCTTGAGCCCCTTGCGCAAAAAGTTGTAGAAGTCCTTCACGCGTTTTTTGTCGCGGTAGTAGCCTTCGGGGGTGCACACGTCGTCGATGTTTTCGTGCTCCCACATGCCGTCGTTGCCGCGGAAGGTACGGAGTCCCGATTCTGCGCTGATTCCGGCACCAGTCAATACAACGAGTCTAGGAAACTTGGTGGTACTCATTAGCAAATTTCTCCAAAGAACAATGTTTCTGCTACAATGCCGTGCTCAAAGTCGGGCAGGTAAAGGCTCTCGTTTTCTCCGTGGGCGTTGCATTCGGGGTCTTCGAGGCCCGTGAGCAAAATGGGAATGTCGCCGAAGGTGTTGCGGAACAGCTCTGCGCCGGGGATGCTCGCGCCGCAGCCGATAAACTTGGTCTCGGCACCGTATGCCTTCGCCATAGATTCGCTCATCTTCTGGAAGAAGGGGTGAGTGGTATCGGTCACGAAGGGGTTCGCGCCGTCTTCGGTAGCGATGCTGCATTGCAGGCCGTAGGGGACTTGTGCCTGCAAGAATTCCACCAGCTGCTGCGTAGCGATATCGGCGTCCATGCCGGGCGCAAGGCGAATGCCGATGCGTGCGTAGGCGCAGTTTTGCAATACGTTACCGGCGTTGGTACGGCTGCCGACTTCCATGGCGGTCACCACGATCGAGGGCCTGCGCCACAGCGACAAGAGAATTTCGTCTTCGGGAACCTTCAGCTTGACGCTTTCCAAAATACCGCCATCGTTGCGGAAAATTTTCTCGGTCATGCCTAGGCTCTTGTAAGAGGCAAGTTCTGCTTCGGTGGGGGGCACAAGCGTGTCTTCGAAATGCGGTATCAGAATGTTGCCCTTGCCGTCAGAGAGGCTTGAAATCATGCGGCAAAGCACCTGACCCGGGTCAGGAATGGGGCCCGACCAGCTGCCCGAATGGAGCGGGGCCTTGGTGGCCTTGAGTTCCACGTTCACCGCACTCATGCCGCGGAGCGTGGTGGTAATCGAGGGCGTGCCCTTGGCGAAGTTGCCGAGGTCTGCTACAATTACGGCGTCGCACTTCAAGAGATCGGCATTCTTTTTCAAAATGGTCTCGAAGCCGGCGCTGCCGGATTCTTCTTCGCCTTCAATCAAAAACTTGAGGTTTGGGCCTTCGCCCTTTTTCCAGGCGCGCACCTGTTCAAGGGCGGCAAGGTGCGTGACGATGCCTGCCTTGTCGTCGGCGGTACCGCGGCCATAGAGGCGGTCGCCCTGGAGACTCGCTTCAAAGGGCTTGGTATTCCAGAGAGCTTCGCGCATGGGGGGCTGCACGTCGTGGTGGGCGTACAAAAGCACCGTTGGTTTGTCGGGGCTGGTCAAGCTTTCTCCGTAAACCGAGGGGCGCCCGCTGGGCGGTAGCAAAAACTGCACGTTGGTGAGCCCGGCCTGCAAAAAGAGTTCCTTGACCTTTTCGGCAGAATCCAGCACGTATTTCTGGTCAAAGTTGTCAAAGCTGATGGAGGGAATCTTCACCAGGTCGCTCAGCACCTGGATGTATTCGGGCATCTTTTTGTGAATTTCGTTTTTAATCTGGTTTTCCATATTATTCTCTCTTCTCAATTAAAATAGTAAAAACGTTTTGTTTTTTACAAAAGTTTTACAAAAAAAATGGCATCGGGAGGTTGAAAAAAGCGTGTTAAGTAATAAGGGGGTGTGCCATAACTTAACCCGAAAGGAAAAAACAAATGAATATCAAGTCTTTTGACGACCTTGACATTACAGATCCGATTATGTTCGGACTCGTATTCAGCAACAAGCACATCGCGCAACCATTCATCGAGCATTTGTTAGGCATAAAAATCGACCATCTAGAAACTCCAGTTCCTGAGGCGGTTTTGAACTTCGATGCGGAGCACAAGGGCGTGCGCTATGATGTTTTTGCTCGCGAAACAAATGAAAACGGCGAAATGATTCGTTCTTTTGATTTGGAAATGCAAATGGTCGATACCAAGGAACTTCCGCAGCGTGCCAGATATTATCAGAGTGTGGGTGATGGTGTTGCTCTTTCAAAGGGAGGTTATTACACTAGCCTCAAGGAGCAGTACATCATTTTCCTTTGCCCTATGGATATTTTTGGGCGAGGTTTCCCCGCTTATCATTTTGAAAATAGGGCGCGTGAGGATTCTAGCGTTACATTGGATGACCGCACTTTCAAAAATTTTTATATCTTTAAGAAGTACGAGGATTTTACGGACCCGGTCGTCAAGGCTTACATGAAGTATTTTGCGACCAGAAATGTGGACTCCCGTGAAACTAGAACCATCAACGATCAAGTGTCTTATTACAAAGCCGACACTCTCATAAGGAGCAAGTACATGACTTTCGAATATGACCTTCATGAAAGCAAGGAAGAAGGCAAAGCTGAAGCCAAACTCGAAATGATTGACGCCATGATTGCAAACGATATTCCTGTTGAGAAAATCGCTGTTATTTCGGGTGTTCCTCTGGACGAAATTCAGAAACGTCGCTCTCAGCGATAAGCCCCCTCCTTCCCCCAAAGTTTTTACCGCCCGGATTCGTCGGATTCGGGTGCTTTTTTATGCATTTTTCGTGGTTGGTCGGGAGAGATTCCCCTTTTACGCAAAAAAGTAAGATTTCTGTGATAAAATGGGCTTAATTTGCCCGTGGTTACGGAATAATTACCTATATTTGCGCGCATGACTATGCGGTTCGAAAAGAAAGTTTGGCTCTCTAGCCCCACCATGCACGGGGAAGAAATCAAGTACGTTACAGAAGCTTACGAAACCAACTGGATGAGCACCGTGGGTGCGAACATCAACGAGGTCGAGCGCCTGGCTGCCGAAAAAGTCGGCTGCAAGTACGCCGTAGCCCTTTCTGCCGGAACCGCCGCACTCCACCTGTGCACCAAGCTCGCGGGCGAGGCCCTTTACGGCATGCCCAAGGTGGGCGAGGGTAGCCTGCGTGGGCACAAGGTGTTCTGCAGCGACATGACTTTTGACGCGACGGTGAACCCCATCGCCTACGAGAACGGCGAAGCCGTGTTCATCGACACCGAGTACGACACCTGGAACATGGATCCGGTGGCGCTCGAAAAGGCCTTCGAAATTTACCCTGAAGTGCGACTGGTGGTGCTAGTTCATTTGTACGGAACGCCCGGCAAGATCGATGAAATCCGCGCCATTTGCAAAAAGCACAACGCGCTCCTTATCGAAGACGCCGCCGAAAGTTTCGGTGCAAGCTACAAGGGCGTACAGACGGGCAAGTTCGGCGACTACAGCGCCATCAGTTTTAACGGCAACAAGATTATCACCGGTTCCAGCGGCGGCATGTTCCTCACCGACAGCAAGGACGACGCCGAGAAGGTGCGCAAGTGGAGCACCCAGAGCCGCGAGGCAGCCGCCTGGTACCAGCACGAAGAAGTGGGCTACAACTACCGCATGAGCAACGTGATCGCCGGCGTGGTCCGTGGCCAGATGCCTTACCTGGAAGAACACATTGCCCAGAAAAAGGCTATCTACATGCGCTACAAGGAAGGCCTGAAGGGCCTCCCGGTGCAGGTGAACCCCTATGGCGCCGCCAACAGCGAACCGAACTTCTGGCTCAGCTGCATGATTATCGACAAAGACGCCATGTGCAAGCAGGTGCGCGGCGAAACCGACGCCCTGTACATCCACGAGGCGGGCAAGAGCTGCCCCACGGAAATCCTGGACCGCATCGCCGCCATGAACGCCGAAGGCCGCCCCATCTGGAAACCCATGCACATGCAGCCCATGTACATGAGCCACGCGTTTATTACCGCGCAGGGTAACGGCCGTGCCCGCACTAACGCCTACATCGCAGGCGGCATCACCGACGTGGGCGCCGACATCTTTGCCCGTGGCCTGTGCCTGCCCAGCGACAACAAGATGACCCCCGAACAGCAGGACGCCATCATCCAGACCATTCGGGAATGCTTCGAGTAAGTTTTTGGCAGGGCGGCCCGGCGCTGCGCTAGCGCTCCGCGCCGTCACGCTCTATTTTACGGGCCCGCGTTGCGGCTCCGCCACCCCGCGCACCTCGTAAAACCAAGCCTCGCTCCGCGAGTCTTGTCCCCAAGGGGTCACGATCGTTGCCGCGTTGTATCGCGGCGACTTTTTTATAGCAGCTATATCAGTTTCGGGCTTTTGATTGAAAAAGGCTCGTTTTTACAAAGATTTTACAAAAAATTTGGCTTCGGTTGGCTGAAAAAAGCGTGTTAAGTAATAAGGGAGTGTCCACAACTTAACACGAAAGGAAAAAACATGTCTGATAACGCCAATCGTACCAAGAAATACATCGTCACGAACGAGCTGGGTGAGGAATTCCTGCTTCCCAAATACGCGGCAACTTTCCGCATCCTTATGGACGACAAGGACACCATTCGCGATGTGCTCAACAGCCTGCTTCAGCTGGACCGTGACCACGAAATCACGGACCTTGAATACGAATTCGAAAAGCCTATAGACATCTTCATGCCGGAAAATGATCCCGCACGTCTCGACGTCTGGGTACATACCCGCGATCATCGGCATATGAATATCGAAATGCAGAATAAGGTTCACTCATTCTTTTTCGATCGTATGCAGCTCTACAATTCGTACCTTACGCTGCGTGGCAAGTACGAATTTAATCGTTCTCCTTATTTTCAGGGTTTGTCGGAAGAGGAACGCAAGTATCGCTATTACGAACTTCCGGAAACGGTGTCTATTTGGCTCTGTAACGATTCCATTCTCAGAACGAAGGATATCTATAAGGATGTTTGGTCTACCTACAGCGAATATGAGGTCAAGTTGGGTAATGCTCTTCCCATTTCGCAAAAAAATAGGTATATTGTAGTAGACTTGCCCAACTTTTTGCAGTTGCGTAAGGGGGTGAAAACCCGTGAGGATTTCTGGCTTAGGCTGATATCAAGAGGTCCGCTCCAGGTTCCTGAGACTAAAGATCCTATTTTTGCGAACGCATGTGACCGTCTGCGCGTGAGCCGTGTGAACCCTGAACTTTTGAAAGCATTGGAGGCAAACATGTTCGACCATCATGAATACGAAGCTCTAGAAGCCGAAGCCTTTCTCAATGGCGCCAAGCAGGAACGTGAAAAGAATGATGCTCGAGATTGCAAACGGGCAGACTACTTGCGTTCGCAGAATGTGCCGGAGAATGTGATTTCGACGATGCTTGCCCTGAAGTAGCTGAAACTCGTTTCCCCCTTCTTCGTGGTTGTTTCCATTTTGGAAATAACCACTTTGGGGCCGGGTGGTCGGGGAGCGGCGGCCGGGAAGGCATAACTGATCCGATTATGTTCGGACTCGTTTGATTTGGAAATGCAGTAGCGTGCAAAACGAGCGTCGCAAAATTATGCTTGCATAATTTTATGACCGAGTGCAGCCGCAGACGCCGAAGGCGTCAAATGATTGATACCAAGGAGCTCCCGCAGCGCGCTAGATACTATCAGAGCGTAGGTGATGGCGTGGCTCTTTCAAAGGGTGGCTATTATACTAGTCTCAAGGAGCAATACATCATCTTCCTTTGCCCGATGGATATTTTTGGACGTGGGTTCCCCGCTTATCATTTCGAAAACAGGGCGCGCGAAGATTTTAGTGTCACATTGAATGACCGCACCTTCAAAAACTTTTATATATTTAAAAAGTACGAGGATTTCAAAGACCCGGCCGTTAAGGCTTATATGAAGTATTTTGCGACCCGGAATGTGGACTCCCGTGAAACTAAAACCATCAACGACCAGGTGTCTCATTACAAAGCCGACACTCTCATAAGGAACAAGTACATGACTTACGAATATGACCTTCATGAAAGCGAGGAAAAAGGTATAGCAAAAGCCAAGCTAGAAATGGCTGCGGCTATGCTTGCGGACGGAGATTCCGTTGAAAAGGTTGTGCGCATTTCCAAGCTTTCGGAAGAGGATGTCCTTGCGATTAAAGAGAAACTTGGAAAATAACTACTAAATATTTCTTGATGGCCCGGCGATGTAGCCGGGCTTTTTATGTTGAAGCCTGTTTTCGTAAGTTTTTTGTCATTATTTTTAAAGCAAAATCACATTATATATAGAAGTTTACTAAATTTGGTCTAAATAGGCTTTCAAACTTAACCCCGAGGTCTGTGCAGGTGTATTCCCGCTGCCTTAAACGAGTCCTGGACTTCTGCTGTGCGCTTGCCGCCATCTGCTGTCTGAGCCCGCTACTTATTGTCCTCACGCTTGTGGGTGCCGTCAAAATGCATGGCAATCCCTTCTTTACTCAACCGCGCCCAGGTAAAGACGAGAAAATCTTCAAGCTGATCAAGTTCCGTACCATGACCAACGAGAAGGATGCCCAGGGCAACCTGCTCCCGGACGATGTTCGCCTGAATTCTTACGGCAAGTTCCTGCGTAGCACCAGCCTCGATGAACTCCCGGAACTGTTCAACATTCTCAAGGGCGATATGGCTGTTATCGGGCCGAGGCCGCAGCTTGTGCGCGACATGGTGTTCATGACCCCGGAACAACGCAAACGCCATACCGTGCGTCAGGGACTTAGCGGCCTTGCTCAGGTGAACGGTCGCAATGCTGTGACCTGGGAAACCAAGATTAACTACGATTTGGAATACATCAAGCACATCACCTTCTTGGGCGACGTTAAAATCATTCTTACCACGCTCGGCAAGGTGTTCAAACGCGACGGCATTACCGAAGAAAATTGCGATACGGCCACCGATTTGGCTGACTACTTGCTCGCAGAAGGTCGCATTACTCGTGAACAGTATGACCTTGGTCAAGCAGAAGCGAAGAAACTTATTGCGGAGGCTATGTAGTGGAAGCTGCACCGAAATATAGCGTTCTGATGTCTCTTTACATTAAGGAAAAACCGGAATACCTGCGCTTGGCTATAGATAGTATGTTGGCTCAGACCGTTGCTCCTGATGAGATCGTGATTGTAGAAGATGGTCCGTTGACTGATGCTCTGTATGCAGTGTTGGATGAGTACAAAACGAAATTCCCGCAAATCATCCGAACTGTCAGAAATGAGAAAAATCTTGGTTTGGGCCTTGCTTTGAATGCCGGGCTCAAGGAATGCCGCAATGAACTGGTTGCACGCATGGATACGGACGATATTTCTAAGCCGGACCGTTGTGAAAAACAACTTGAAGAATTTTTGCTTAATTCTAAATTGGATATTGTTGGCGGAAATATATCGGAATTTATAGACTCTCCAGACAATATTGTTGGCCAAAGAATTGTTCCGCAGAAGGATGCTGACATTAAGGAATATCTAAAACGTCGTTGTCCGTTTAATCATATGACCGTGATGTTCAAAAAGGATTCTGTTCTTAGGGTCGGTAACTATATTGATTGGTTTTGGAATGAGGATTACTCTTTATGGATTAGAATGTGCTTAGCTAATATGACTTTCGCAAATATTCCGTCAGTTCTTGTGAATGTTCGTGTTGGTAAAGAAATGTATAAGCGTAGAGGTGGTTGGAAATATTTTAAAAGTGAAACGAAAATTCAATGGTTTATGTACCGCAGGAGATTGATTTCGCTTCCGCGAAGCATGTACAATGTTGTGTTAAGGCTTTGTTTGCAGGTCTTGATGCCTAATTGGCTCAGAGGCGTTGTTTTTAAAAAATTTGCAAGGACTTGAGTATGAATATTTTGTTTTTGTCAAATTTGTCGGGCTCGCTTTGGAATGGTCCGAATAATAGTGTGCCTGCTCAAATAAAAGCCCAATCTCAATTAGATAATGTTTTCTGGTTTAATTATAATACAGCCAAAAGAAAAGAATGGTCTGATTCTTTACGGTGTAAAAATTTGCAGGATATTCCCAAGCCTTGTCTTGATGCGTTTCCGCCTCCTTTTGACAAACCAGATATTGTTGTTGTTGAAGAATTTTATGAATTCCCGTTTAATAAGCTCATAAAAGAAATTCAAAAAAATAAAATTCCTTATGTTATTGTGCCGCGTAGTCAAATGACGTCACTTGCGCAGCGACATAAGTTTTTTAAGAAAAAAATCGCGAATATTCTCTTTTTTAATAAGATGGTGAATGAATCTTCTGTGATTGAGTACCTGACAGAAGATGAAAAAAATGATTCTTTATCTCAATGGAATAAGGAATGTATTGTGATTCCGAATGGGATAGAAATCCCTGAAGTAGAAAAAAAAGATTATTCAAAGAATTGTATAAAAGCCTCTTATATTGGTCGAGTTGATGTCTATCAAAAGGGACTTGATATTTTGCTAGAGAGCATATCGGATTTGAAAAGTAAATTGATTGAAAAAAATTTTTCATTAACGATTTATGGCCCTAGCCAAGCTGACGATTTGCAATTCTTGAAAAAAATGGCTTTGAAAATGAAAATTGATGATATTGTTCATTTTGAAAATTCTGTTTTTGGTGAAGAAAAGAAATCTGTCCTTTTGAATACAGATGTTTTTATAATGACCTCTAGATTTGAAGGACTTCCGATGGGGTTGATTGAGGCTTTGGCATATAGAATTCCTTGCGTTGCTACAAAAGGAACTAATTTGATGAAAGAAATTGCTGATTTTGATGCTGGATGGGTTGCTGATAATAATATAGATTCTGTGAAAACGGCTTTGCTTGATATGGTTTCAACGAAAAATCTTGCAGAGAAGGGGTTGAATGCTTATAATCTTGCCAAGAGATATTCTTGGAATTCTATTGCAAAAAAGACTCATGATGAATATGAAAAGATTATTAATTCAAATCGTTAAATTTTCATTGCTTGGTGAAATACTGTTTGCGAAATGATTTTGTCAAAAACACATTTGTTTGTTCTTTCTTTTCTTGTATTAACGCTGTTTGTTATCATAACGGCAAATTACTCTCAGTATTATATTCCTGATGGGGATGTTTTTTTTCCGATAGCATTTGTCTTTTTGGTGTTTCTATTTTGTCAGGATCTTATAGATTGTAATAAAACACTGGATGTGTGTGTGTATTGTTTGATATGTTTATTTGTTTTTTGTTTTCATTGTTTGGCTTCCTTTCAACCACCAAATGTACGCTTGTTTGTTGAAATTTTTTCAGTTAGTTCTTTTTTGTATTTAAAACCAGAAGCTCGTTTATGGGTTTATGACAAATTTATAAGAATACTTGCTCTGTTCTTGTTTGTTGCTATACTTGAGTATCTTTTAGTTCATGTAGGAATTTCGTTTAGTTTTGGGGAGTCTGTTCGTCCTGGAAGTACATGGCGTTACCATCAGGGGCTATTGAACTTGATTCCTTTTTATAAAGTTGGCTTTTTTAGATTTCATTTTATTACAGAGGAACCAGGATTTATAGGAACATTGTGTTTTTTTATTATTGCAACATTAGATAAGAAAAAATATAAAAGAGAATTTATTGTATTCACTTTTGCCGGAATGATAACATTTTCACTTGCGTTCTATTTGCTGTGCTTTTTGTGGGGCTTGTCAAAAATAAAACCGTCTAACTTTAAGTTTCTATTAATACCATTAGTTTTATACGCCTTTTTCCATGGTCCGATAAATGAGATGATTATCGATAGAACTATTACACAATCTGAAGAAGGTACGTTGGATAATCGTAATTCTTTCAAGATGAATAGATTGTTTATGGAAATGTGTGAAAATGGAAAAATTATAGTTGGAATTGGGTATCATGAACTGTATGAACAAAAGAAAAACTTGAATTTAGGTTTTTCATCTGGGCTAAAAAGTTTTTGCATGCAATATGGGGTGGTAGGTTTTTTCCTTGTTCTAGCGTCTTTTTCATATATGTTTTTTCGGTACAACAAGATTAATTATTCAAATGTTGTTGTTTTGATCTTGTTTTGGTTTTCTTTTTATCAGCGAAGCAATTTAAATCTTGAAACCAATATTGTTGTATTGTTCTCGTATAGTTTGGTGCAGAATAGACAGCCTTTGTTAGAAGCGGAATGTGTATAATATGGTTGAAAAAAAATATAAGATTTTGGTTGATTTGTGGAACGCACAGCCATTTGGAAGTATGAAATTCCATGGAGGTGGAGAATATATAAAAACGATTTATAAAAGTATTCTCCAAAGTCTTCCTGCGAATTTTTATGTGGTCGTCTTTTACGATAGTTCGCTGTTTCTTGACAAATGGATTTTAGATTCATTCGATAAGGATTGTGTTAAGTCTGTTGATATTAGAAACCTTAATGATGTGCAACAGGCCATATTTGATGAAAAACCAGATGTTTTCTATTCAGGAATGCCTTATGTTTATGGCTCATTGGATGTGCCTCCAGAAACCTTGTTTTGTGGGACATTTCATGGTTTGCGTTCTTTGGAATTGCCTTTTGATATATATGAATACAAATATCTTGGCATAAAAAGTTCTGTAAAGCTTTTTATAAAACGCCTTTTTTATTCTTTTTATAAAAAACATCTTCTAAAATTGTATAGAGAAAGCCTGAATAAGCTAGATGTGGTTTTTTGCGTGTCTAACCACACGAAATATGCGATAAAAAATTTCTTTCCTGAGGCGAACAAGCCGATTGAATGTTTTTATACGCCACAAAAAGTTGTTCCTGTAAGTATTGATAAAGACGTAAATTTTGATAAGTATATTCTTCTGATAAGTTGCAATAGATTTGAGAAAAATGCGTATCGTGCAATTATTGCATTGAATAAGCTTTTTGAAAAAAAATTACTACAAGGCTATAGGGTGGTGACTGTTGGTAAATTACCTCTTCGTGTAAAGAAATCGATTAAGTATAAGGATCGGTTTTTGCAATATGACTATGTGTCCCCTGAAAAATTAGAAGGCTTATATGCCGGTTGTGATTTTTTCTTGTATCCAACTTTAAACGAAGGATTTGGAATGCCTCCTCTTGAGGCTATGAAGTATGGGAAAACTTGTGTTGTTTCCGCAGTATGCTCAGTGACTGAAGTTTGTGGAGATGCTGTTTATTATATAAATCCGTATGATATCAATGAAATTCAGACTAGAATTTTGCTTGCGTCGGAGAATAAAATTGATATAGAAAAGATTGCTGGTAGGTTGAATTTGATTAACAAAAAACAAGACGCTGATTTGAAAAAAATTTGTGATTACATATTTAAAATGTCAAACAGAAAAAATCCATGAAAGGAGAAGTGAGAGATGGTCTCTGTAATCATAGTAACTTATAATACAATGCAAATGACTTCAGAATGCATTGAAAGTGTTTTTGAAAAGACGAAAGATGTTGAATTTGAAATAATCCTTGTTGACAATGCCAGTACGGATGGTAGCAAAGAAAAGTTTTCGAATGATGGTCGGATTAAATATATCTATTCAGCAGAAAATCTTGGATTTGGTGGAGGCAATAATCTCGGCTATAAACATTCAACGGGTGATTATATTTTTCTGCTGAATTCGGATACTTTGCTTGTAAACAATGCTATTAAGGAATTTTATGATTATATGCAATATGCTCCTCAAAGCGTAGGCTGTGTAGGTTGTGTGCTGCAAGATAAAAACGGAAAGAGAATGCATTCTTACCATTCAGCATTTCCTTCGCTAGGGTGGATTTTTAAGGAAATTCTTAGTTATTCTATACCTAAGTTGTATAATCCCTATAACGTACGGGAAAGAATGCAGGCAAAAGATCATTATCCACAAAAGGTTGCGGTGATTACTGGTGCAGACTTGTTTATCCGCCGGAACGTAATTGAAACATGTGGTATGTTTGATACAGATTTCTTTATGTATTATGAAGAAACGGAAATGCAACATCGTTTCCAAAAGGCTGGTTTTGATTCGTTTGTTATTGATACTCCCCAAATAATCCATTTGGCAGGCTATTCCTCAAAAAATAAAAAAAGTGTTTTGCAAAAAATGAAGATGCCTTTAAGGAGTCGGTTTATTTATGCAAAGAAAATTTTTTCACGAAAAGAATATATTATGTTTAGGTTGATTCACTTAATAATGGTTCCAAGAATTTTATTATCGTTAAGCACTTGGAATGAAAAAAAAGAAACGTTAAAAATAATTTTCGGATGATTGAGTGGTAAAAAGGGACTTTTTTATGGAAAATAATTTTATGAAAATATTTCGTAAAATCCGAAATAATCTTTGGCGATTGCGTAGTCTTCCACAAACGGTATACTTTAATTTTCATTATTTGCCTTTTAAGCAAGCAATAAAATTGCCTATAGTTCTATACAAGCCTACGTTGCTTAAGTGTGATGGCAAAATTAAGATTGAATCAGAAAATATTCGATATGGAATGATTGTCCTTGGTGGAGGTCGAATGTGTTCTATATATCCTAATATGGGGATAACTTATGAAAATAATGGAGGAACTGTTGTTTTCGAAGGCGAATGCACAATTGGAAAATATTCGTTTGTGTCTATAGGGCGCAATGCTGTAGTAACTTTTGGAAAAGGCTTTTCAAGTAATGCAGGTTTAAAGTTAGCTTCGCATTACAAAATGACTTTTGGTGAAAGAGTCCGTATCGGGTTTGAGTGTACTCTTTTTGATACAGATTTTCATCAAATAAGTTATGCCCCTAATAGTGATTTGTGCGGTACTCCTAAACCCAAAGCGTATGGTCCTATATTTATAGGAATGAGTACTTGGATTGGCGCAAAATCAACAATTCTAAAAAATACTGATGTCCCTGCCTATTGTGTTGTATCAACATGTTCGTTGCTTAGAAAAAAATTCGATGTGCCAGAATATTCTCTTATTGCAGGAGTCCCCGCTACTTATAAGAAAACTGGTATTTGGCGGAATGTTGATGTTGATGATGAAATTGAATACGTCTTTGAGTAAAAAAAGGATAAAATGCTTTACGATTTGCTAATAGTAAACCAACCGTTGAATAATCGCGGAGATGAGGCTGCTCACAGGGCTTTGCTTCACTCTATATTGAACGATTTACCTAATGTAAAAATTCTTGTTTTATTTATTGATCAAAATCAAAATAGCGTTGATCAATTTGATGTTCATTCTCCAAGAGTTTCGTATGTCAATTTAAAGTCTATAAGTGGTTGGCGACGAGCAGTGATGTTTGGAATAAAATACAAGTGTTTGTTCCTGTCAAGAATCCATCCGACAGCAAGAAAGATTGTTTGCTTGTTTAACCAGGCTAATATGGTTCTTTGCGCACCCGGAGGAATTTGCATGGGTGGGTTTCAAAATTGGAGGCACGTTGCCCTTTTATCTGTAGCAAAGGCGTTGAATAAGCCAATTGCTTATTATGGCCGATCAATTGGGCCTTTTCCGACACTAACGCCTCAGAACAGATTGTTTAAGAAAATTTCTATTGGTTTACTGCAGTATTTTTCTTTTTTATCACTTCGAGATAAGAAAAGTATGGATTTAGCAGAGTCCTTGAATGTTAAATATGAGCCTACCGTTGACTCAGCATTTTTGGAATTGCCTAATGTTGATATTCCGCTGAAAATCTCAAATTTAATTATTGCTAATCATCCGTATATTGTTTTTGTTCCAAATTTGTTGATTTGGCATTTTGCGTACAAAGGCAAGGTTTCTTTAGATGAAGTCTTGAAGTTCTATAAAAAGATCCTTGACTGCATTATTGCAAAATATCCAGACCATAAAATTGTTATGTTGCCGCAAACATTCAATTATGGATCTTACAGAGGTGATGATATTAATTTCTTTAGAGATTTGAAACAGTACGCTCAATGCGAAAAAATGATTATTATCCCTGATACGTATAGTTCTGATATTCAGCAGACAATTATCTCAAAAGCGGATTGTATAATTGGAGCTCGTTATCATTCGGTGGTCTTTGCGATAAATCAGGCCGTGCCATTTGTTGCTTTAAGTTATGAGCATAAAATTCAAGGCTTATTAGAAGCTCTCAATAAGACAGAATCAATGGTTGATATAACGAAAACGTTTGACTCTGAAGAAAATATGAATATGACTATTGAACTTTTTTCTAAATCATTGAGCGTAGCGCACAAAGATGTTGGTGCTCAGAAAAATGCTAAAGAAATGGCAAGATCTTGCTTTGATAAGTTTGTAAAATGTTTCATTAAATAGTTTTCAAAAATGTCAACCTATTCTTCTTCTGAACATCAAAATAATAAACGTATAGCAAAGAATACCTTGCTTCTTTATTTTCGTTTGTTGATTACCATGTGCGTCGGTTTGTATACAAGCCGCGTTGTTCTGAATGCTCTTGGTGTAGAAGATTATGGTGTTTATAATGTTGTTGGTGGCATTGTGATAATGTTTTCGTTGTTCACCAATTCGTTGTCTGCGGCAATAAGTCGTTTTTTTGCTTTCGCTTTAGGAAAAAGGGATGAAAACCAATTAAAGGCGGTTTTTTCAACAAGTGTAAATGTTCAAATGTTTATGGCCTTGACTATAATTGCATTAGCAGAAATTATAGGATTCCTTTTTCTTGATTGTTTAAATATCCCTGTGGAGAGATTCTATGCGGCTAATTGGGTCTTTCATTTTGCTGTTTTATCATTTGGGATAAATGTTATTAGTGTTCCTTATAATGCGGCTATTGTTGCTCACGAAAAAATGTCTGCTTTTGCGTATATCAGCATTTTAGAAGCCGTTCTTAGGTTGGTGATTGCTTTTTTGATATCGGCATCTCCGTATGATAAATTGATTACATACGCTATACTTATGGTTGTTGTCAACCTGATAATACGTATTACCTATGGGATGTATTGTCGAATAAATTTTAAGGAATGCGTGTATCAATTCACTTTTAATAAGTCCTTGCTCAAAGATATGTTTGGTTTTGCTGGCTGGAACTTTTTGGGTTCAGGAGCGTACTTGTTTAATACGCAAGGAGTAAATATTATAACAAACATCTTTTTTGGTGTTGCGACAAATGCTGCTCGGGGTGTTACGAATCAAGTTGAAAGCGTTGTTAAACAGTTTGTTTCCAGTTTTACGACTGCTATTAATCCACAAATTACGAAATCATATGCTGCTGGAAACTTGGATTATATGCATAGTTTGGTTTGTCGTGGCGCAAAATTTTCGTATTTATTGATGTTGTTCTTTGTTGTACCATTAATGTATGAGACTGAAATGGTTTTGGGGCTTTGGCTAAAGAATTGTCCCCCAGAAACATCATTGTTTATACGCCTGTCTTTAATAGGGACTATGTTGGATATGATGGGAAACTCTACTGCGAATGCAGCCTGGGCGACAGGGAATATTAAACGTTACTATATTATTGTCAGTAGTGTTGGTTGTTTAGTTTTCCCTTTATCGTGGATTTGTTTCGTTTTGGGGTGTAAAGCATATTTCTCGTATGTGATATTTGCGATCGTTTATTTTGTGTTGTTGTTTGTAAAAGTTTTTATCATAAAAGATCTTATAAATTTTCCTGTTAGTAAATTTTTTAAAGAAGTTCTACTGAAAGTCTTCCCTGTGACGGTTTTGTCTTTTTTGCCGCCACTATTAATCTTTTGTGTGATGGAGCCTTCAATTATTCGTTTGCTTATAATAACTTTTATTAGTGTTCTATCTGTTGTAAGTGCTTCTTTTTACTTTGGATTGTCAAAATCTGAACAAACTGGAATCGTTTTGGCTGTTAAATCAAAATTGAAGAGGATTTGAAAATGAATATATTGATTTTAGGTGGTACAGGAGCGATGGGAGTTCATTTGGCAAAAAAACTTGCGTCTGATGGAAATGCAGTTTATATTACAACAAGAAAAAATAGAGAAGATTCTCAAAAGATTTCGTACATAACGGGTAATTCCCATGACATTACATTTTTAGAGTCTGTTTTAAAACGAAAAGAATGGGATGCTGTTGTTGATTTTATGGCGTACAAAACACCTGAATTTGAAAAGAAAGTCAATGTTTTTTTAAATTCAACAAAACAGTATGTTTTTTTGAGCTCGTCTAGAGTTTACGCACAGTCAAAAGAAAAGTTACATGAGAATTCTCCGAGATTGTTAGATGTTTGTCCCGATGTTGACTATCTTTCTTCAGACGAATATGCTTTAGCTAAGGCTCGACAGGAAAATCTATTAAAACAAAGTGGAAAAAATAATTGGACTATTATACGCCCATATGTAACCTTCAGTGAATATAGATTGCAGCTTTCTTGTGAAGAAAAAGAATCCTGGTTGTTCAGGGCGTTGCATGGAAGAACTATTGTTTTCTCTAAAGATTTGGCTCGTTGTAGAACTACTTTTACTTATGGAGCAGATGTTGCCAAAGGGATTGCTGCTATAATAGGTAAACAGGCTGCTTTCGGAAATGAATTTCATATAACCAGTCCAGAATCTTTTCTCTGGTCTGATATATTGGATTGTTATCTAGATGCTTTGGAAAAAGAATTAGGAACACGTCCTAAGATTGTTGAAAAAGAAAAATATGAACCATATATGGGGGGCAACAAACTTCAGGTTAGATATGATCGCTTGTATGATCGTGTTTTTGATAATTCAAAAATAAATACGTTTGTTGATCCTTCTTTATTTGTGAATACAAAAGCTGCAATTCATCAATGTATTCATGAATTTGTAAAAAATCCAAAATGGCTAAATATTGATTGGGGACATGAAGCTATGAAAGATCGGGTGACCAAAGAATGGATTTCTTGCAAAGAATGGATCGGTATTCCTGGAGTGAAACAAAAAGTAAAGTATCTTATAATTCGTTTTGGTATATTTACCCCTAAAACAATGAAACTTTAAGGAAAAAACAATGGAACAATATTACACTGACGAACGCAATGTTCAAATTTTGATTTCTTTGCTGAAACAGCATGGGGTAAAAAAAATCGTTGCTTCTCCTGGTTCAACCAATGTGACGATTGTAGGTTCTTTGCAGCAAGATTCTTTTTTTGAGATGTATTCTTGTGTTGATGAACGCAGTGCTGCCTATTTTGCTTGTGGCCTTGCTGCAGAATCTGGCGAGCCTGTTGCACTGTCATGTACTGGAGCTACAGCATCTCGCAATTATTTCTCCGCTTTGACGGAAGCGTTTTATAGAAAGCTTCCTATCCTAGCTATTACATCAACGCAGGATGAAAGTAAAATAGGACATTTAATTCCTCAAGTATTAGATCGTTCGCAACAGCCTCTTGACATTGTAAAAGAAAGTGTTCATTTGCAGAATGTTAAGGATCCTGATGATGAATGGGATGTATGTGTTAAGGCTAATAGGGCGATTCTTGCTTTGAATCATCATGGAATGGGGCCTGTACACATAAACCTTTCTACGCGTTATAGTAGTAATTTTATGATAAAGGAGTTGCCCGTTGCGCGTAAGATTTCAAGGGTCTCGTTGTTCAATGAATTGCCTGAGATTCATCAAAAAAAAGTTGCGGTTTATGTAGGTTCACATGTGCGCTGGACAAAACGCTTGACCGATGCTGTTGATCGTTTTTGTGAAACGTACAATGCTCTTGTTTTTACTGAGCCATGCTCGAATTATACAGGAAAATATGGTGTGGCCTACGCAATTGCTAGTTGCCAAGATTACCCTCATACATGCAAAAACCCTGATCTATTGATTCATATTGGCGAAATGAGCGATATGTGTGGTATTGTAGGAAAACCAAAAGAAGTATGGCGCGTATCTGATGATGGAAAATTGGTAGATCGTTATAGGACTTTATCAAATGTATTTGAAATGCCAGAAGAATATTTCTTTGAAAGATATGCGGATGAAAGACCTAATGCTGACATGTCTTACTATCGAACTGCTATTAAGGAATGTGAGTTTCTTTTAAATAATATTCCTGACTTGCCGTTATCGCAAATTTGGATTGCTTCGCAAATGCATGATAAGTTTCCTGCGAATAGCACGATTCATCTTGGAATTTTGAGTCCACTTCGTTCGTGGAGCTATTTCCCGATAGACAAAGAAATTGAAATCTATTGTAATCAAGGAGGCTTTGGTATTGACGGGAATATGTCTACGATGATTGGCGCGTCTATGGTTCATCCAGAAAAAATATTCTATGCCATGGTTGGCGACCTTTCGTTCTTTTATGACATGAATGTTTTAGGAAATCGTCATGTTGGGCGAAATGTTAGAATACTTTTGGTGAACAATTCTGTGGGTGTAGAATTCCATTTGTTTAAACAGTTGAACTGCACCAGTGTTAATGGCGTTGAACGCTATATTTCTGCTGGTGGGCACAATGGTCGACAATCGATTGATTTGGTGAAACACTTTGCAACAGATTTGGGATTTGAATATATTCAAGCATCATCTAAGGATGAATTTCTACAAAAATATGAACGATTTGTAACACCTGAAATGACAGATAAGCCGATGGTGTTTGAGGTCTTTACCAAAATTGATGACGAAAACCTGGCTTTAAAAAATATGTGGTCTATAAAAAAAGACGAAAGCTTGAAAGCTGGCTTGAAACAGTTGGTTCGCGATACAGTTGGAAAAAATAATATGGGAAAAATGAAAAGACTGTTGGGTAGATAAAATGGAATCGAAATCACAACCTAGAATGAGTAATATTGAGCTTTTGCGCATTGTCGCAATGGCTCTGATTATTGCTGCGCACTTGTCTTACTGGGGGGGGGCGTATTATCATACAGAAGGAGTCAACCGTTTTATCGCGAGTCTGTTTGTTGTTGGTGGAAAACTAGGTGTTTCCCTTTATGTTATGATTGGAAGCATTTTTATGGCAAAACGAAATGTTTCTTTTCGTGCGATATTTCGTATAGTGCTGACAATGATGTTTGTTGTTTTTTCCATTGCGATTACTGGTGTAATCATGGGAAAACCGGTTTCGATTTTAAATACATTTAATCCCACAACAAAATATTGGTTTGTAAATGTTTATGTCGCCTTGATGCTTGTAAGTCCATACCTCAATAAGTTGATTAGTATAATGAATTTTCGGATGTATCGAAATTTTTGCATTGTGTTGACTTTTATTGCTGCAATCTATCCTACGTTTAAGTTTAATGGTGAATTTACAAATCAGTTTATTTGGTTTCTTTATTTGTATTTTCTCGTAAACTTTATATTGAAATATAAAACCGAAATCAATACACTATTATCATCTAAAAGACTTCTTAGTATAGTTGCAAAAACGTACATTTTGTTTGCGGGAGTGGGGTATGTATTTATGGCTTATTTGATTTTTCGTGATGAGTATTTTTTCCCATTACGAAATTCAGGGTCTATTGTATTGCTCGCTGTTGCTCTTGGTATTTTTATGTTCTTTTATAAACTTAATATCGGTCATTGTGGCTTTATTAATTGGGTTGCGAAAGGAACTTTTGTTGCTTATCTTATCCATGACAACGGATATGTAAGAAAAGTTCTCTGGGGGGATTTGTTAAAATGTGAACAATGGTATAATATGCCTGACTTTATTGTGTATGGAACATTTGTAATCATTGGCATTTTGTTTCTTGGGGCTATAGCAGCACCTTTTGTTGACAAAATTATATCTTTTATTTTGAACAGATTTTATATACAAGAACTCGTTGCAAAATTAGATGCAATAATTAAAACATAAAATGTTAAAATATGAGTTATCAAATACGAAAACTAGATTCTGTTTCAATAGCTAAGGCGATTGCCATAATTTTAATGGTTGTTGCTCATACAAATTTTTCTGTGTTTGGCGGAAAAATAATAAATATGTTCCACATGCCTTTGTTTTTCTTTTTTGCTGGTTTTTGCTTTAAGGAACATTATCTACAGGATGCAAAGTCTTTCCTCGTAAAAAGAATAAAAGGTTTGTATTTGCCATATGTTAAATGGAGCCTTATATTTCTTGCTTTTCATAATGTTTTCTTTCGATTGAATTTTTACAATAATGAGTATGTATTCCGTGGAAAAATTTCGCATGAATATGAATTGTATGATTTTTTTATTAATGCGGTTCACATTATTACAGGGATGAGCGGCCATGAACGACTCTTAGGAGCGTTTTGGTTCTTAAAGACGTTGCTTTTGGCCTCGATTATTGCTTTTTGTGCGATAAAGTATATAAAGAAATCATTTGTAATTATTGCGGTTATTCTTTTAGTAAGTATTGTGTTGTCATATTTCAATAAACATGTACCATTTGTTGATATTGGTGCAAAAGAATTACTTGGAGCATTCTTTTTTTATGTGGGGTATTTGTATAAGAAAAAAGGCGCTGCTGAACAAGGTTTTATGCTTTATCCTTTTGCAATTGTTGTGTTGATTTTGGGTACTATCTTTTGGCAAATGGGACTGCTGCATATTGTTTATTGGAAAATTGTTCCTTGGGTTATTTCTGCTGTAATAGGGATTCTATGTTGTTATAAATTGAGCCTTTTTTTAGAGCGAAAACAATTTAAAGGAAAAAAAATATTGATTTATATTGGGGATAATTCTCTTGATGTGTTGATATGGCATTTTGTTTGTTTTAAAATCGTCTCTCTGTTGATAATTTTCTTATACGGGCTACCTATTGAATGTTTGGCTGAATTTCCTGTAATCTTAGAATATTCCACTGAAGGTTGGTGGGGCGTATATTCTTTTGTTGGAATTTTTGTTCCCATTGCATTGAAAATGTTAATCGATAAAATGTCTGTTAGGAATAAACGAGATCCTGTATGCCCGATTGTAAGGACCTTATTTCTTTGAATGTTTGGGACTAGAATAAGTGTGAAGGATGATTATGTTTAGATTGACAACGAATATGGTGATTAAGGTTTATTATGTTTGATAAGAATGTTGTTCTCAATGGTAAGGCCGTCCTTGTTACGGGTGCTGCAGGTTTTGTTGGTTGTAATCTCTGTAAGAAATTGTTGAACGATTATGCCTGTTCTGAACTTGTGGGACTTGATTCTATTACTGATTATTATGATGTGAACATCAAGTATGAACGATTGAAAGAAATAGAATCACTTGCATCTGCAACTGGCAAAAAGTGGATTTTTGTTAAGGCCGATATCGCTGACAAAGCCTTCGTTGATTATCTCTTTGGTAAATTCAAGTTCTCTGTTGTGGTAAACCTAGCTGCTCAAGCTGGTGTTCGCTATTCTATCACGAATCCTGAAGCCTACATCCAGAGTAATCTTATTGGTTTCTATAATATCTTGGAGGCGTGTCGCCATAATGAAGTTGAACACCTTGTTTATGCAAGTTCTTCAAGTGTCTATGGCAGCAATAAGAAGATCCCTTACTCTACGGATGATAAGGTAGATAATCCGGTGTCTTTATATGCAGCAACCAAAAAGAGTAACGAACTCATGGCGCATGCATATAGTAAACTCTACAATATTCCGAGTACTGGATTGCGCTTCTTTACGGTTTATGGTCCTGCCGGTCGCCCGGATATGGCCTATTTTGGCTTTACCAATAAGCTTAAGGCGGGTAAAACTATTCAGATTTTCAATTATGGTAAATGCAAACGTGATTTCACTTTTGTAGATGACATTGTTGAAGGCGTCGTTCGCGTAATGCAACATGCTCCGGAAAAGATGAATGGCGAAGATGGTTTGCCACTTCCGCCATATAAGGTTTACAATATTGGAAATAACCATCCGGAAAACTTATTGGATTTTGTAACGATTCTCCAAGAAGAATTGGTTCGTGCGAAAGTTCTTCCCGAGGATTATGATTTTGAAGCCCATAAGGAACTTGTTCCTATGCAACCTGGTGATGTTCCTGTAACTTATGCGGATACAAGTGCTTTGGAAGCTGATTTTGGGTTTAAACCCGCTACACCACTTCGCGATGGATTGAGGAAATTCGCCGAATGGTATGCGGGGTATTATGGGAAGATGTAAAAATATTTTTTTGTTTTGTGTTATATTTTGAAATTGTTTATAACAAGGATGTAATCTTATTCGTTTCGTGAAAAAAAATGAGCAAGTTCAACTTCATCAAAACCTCTATTGAGGGCGTGACGATTGTAGAGCCGACGGTCTTTGGCGACCACCGCGGCTATTTTATGGAAACTTACAACAAGGCGGAATTCGATGCAGCCGGCTTGGATATGGTTTTCGTACAAGATAACGAATCCCGCAGCAAGAAGGGCGTACTCCGCGGCCTCCACTTTCAGAAGAAGAACCCGCAAGGCAAACTTGTCCGCGTAATTGAAGGAGAAGTCTTCGACGTGGCGGTGGACCTGCGCAAGGGAAGCCCCACGTTCGGCAAGTGGGAAGGTGTCGTGCTTTCTGCCGAAAACAAGAAGCAGTTCTACATTCCCGAAGGCTTTGCACACGGTTTCGTGGTTCTTAGCGGAACGGCGACGTTCGTGTACAAGTGCACTCGCCTTTACGACCCGAAGGACGAAGGCGGCCTGATGTGGAATGATCCCGAAATCGGCATCAAGTGGCCGGTAGGCAATGGTTTCGAGCCGCTGCTTTCTGAGAAGGACACAAAGAACCCGGCGCTCAAGGATTTGGGATTCGCTTTTGAACTATAAGGAATCAATATGAAAAGAACGATCGTGATTACTGGCGGTGCAGGCTTCATTGGTAGCCACGTGGTGCGCCTGTTCGTGAACAAGTACCCGGACTACAAGATTATTAATCTTGACAAGCTG
>JAEEGJ010006648.1_pt1 | contig 34336 bp, 23 predicted proteins | sample 8958761 | NCBI WGS metagenome assembly JAEEGJ01 (sample SAMN16246546, study PRJNA631951) | gut metagenome | biome: gut microbiome; feature: rumen; material: RS-attached | host: Bos | place: Iran: Karaj | collected 2018-10
GTTGTAATGTTAGAGTCCATAATTGCCCAGAATGCATTGTCAAATCCCATAGCAATTGCAGCAGGACGGCTCTTACCCTGACGAAGCTCTTCCTTGATACGCTCAAAGATAAGTACGTTAGCATCAACGGCCATACCGATTGTAAGAATCATACCGGCAATTGATGAAAGTGTAAGAGTAAGGTTGAAAGCAGAAAGAATAGAGAACATCATAAAGAGGTTCAAAACCTGAGCAACAACAGCGTTAATACCAGATGCCTTGTAGTAAACAAGCATGAAGATAAGGATAAGACCAAGACCAAGAAGAATAGCCTTAGCACCTGCACGGATAGCGTCTTCACCAAGTGAAGCACCAATAACCTGCTGGCTTTCTACCTCGAGAGGAACGTTGAGCCATGCTGTCTGGAGTACCTTCTTAATGTTGTCTGCTTCTTCATAGCTGAATGCACCAGAAAGGGAAACAGCACCACCAGTGATTGCTGTCTGAATGCGGGCATTTGATTTAACTTTATTATCACTTACGATTGCAAGGTTTTCACCAACGTGAGCACCTGTGAAGTCACCGAAGATTACAGCACCTTCGCTGTCGAGGTTGAAGTGAACCTCAGGCTGGTTTGTGAATTCGTCTGCTCCAACAGTTGCAGATTTTACATGCTGACCGTCGAGAGCAATTTCCTTCTTTACAACAACCCAGTCATAGCGCTCATCAAGACCATATTCATCCTTCTTGTATTCACCAAATACTTCACAGTCATCTGGAATTACTGAAGGATCCATAAGCTCGCCCAGAGCGTTGAAGGTGTTTGCAGGATTCTGAGCGTAGTATGCTTTGAAAGCGTTTGTAGCATCTGAGTCTACAAGACGGAAGTTCAAAATACCCTTACCCATGATAAGTGTATTAATTGCGTCTGCCTGAGCAGCACCAGGAATTTCAATATAAATTCTGTCATCGCCCTGCTGGCGGATAACAGGAGAAGTAAGACCAAACTTATCGATACGGCTTGAAAGGTTTTCGATGGCATTTGCCATAGCTTCCTTTTTGAAAGCTGAAGCATCTTCTGAAGCAACTGAATCACCCATAGATTCAAGAGCTGCATCAAGATCTGCCTTAACGATGATGTTCATACCACCAGAAAGGTCAAGACCAAGCTTTACAGAGTTTTCGTAGTACTTCTTAGCCTTAAGGATTTCCTCACGATAACGTGTCTGGAAAACAGTCAAAAAATCAAGTTCGCTGTCGTATGCTGAAAGAACTTCCTTCCAGGTAAGCTGATCAGGAACTTTCTTATCAAGAGTTTTGTATCTCTTGCTTACATCTTTTTTAAGCCATGAATATTCATCAGAAAGAGCTGATGACAAATCCATCTTCTTAATTGCACGTACTTCTTCTGCAGCCTTAAGTTCAGCATAATTCTTAATGTTTTCTGTTGAACCAAGGGCAAGCTGCTGAACTTCCTTTGGTGTTCTTCCGTACCAGCTGATAGATGGCCAGAGGAAAACGAAACAAAGGGCAATTACAGCCAGCAGAACCAATAAACGAGTTCTCTTGTTCATTTTTTTATAGACTCCAATTATTTGTTTTCTTCGGTTTTTTCAGCAGCTTTTTCTTCTGCTGCAGGTGCCGAAGCTTTTTTACCTTTGAAAAGTTTTTTGTTTTTTGCTTCTTCTTCAAGCTTTGCTTTTTCAGCTTCTGAGAGCTCTACAGAAGAAATAGCTGTGCGGTTGAATTCGAGCTTGCAGTCATCATCAACTTTAACGATTACAGTATTTTCCTTAACAGAAGATACAGTTCCGTGGATTCCTCCGATGGTGATTACTTTGTCGCCCTTTTTCAATGCGTCGAGCATTTTCTGTGTTTCTTTCTGCTTCTTGTTCTGTGGACGAATCAAAAAGAGATAAAAAATAACGATAATAAGCAGAAAAGGAATAAGGGTTCCTACAAGTGAACCGGAAGTAGATGCACTACCTGCTCCACCTGCCTGCAAAAATGGGATAAATGACATATATGTTTCCATCCTGTTTTTAAAATCTGATTATAAAATCAGTCTAAAAATTATAACACGATTTATCACGCGAATCAATGGTAATTATTAGCAGGATAGAAAATTCAAAGGGGTTCAATCGGCATCAGAGAGCGGTAAAAGGGGCCGAAATATCGTATTTCTTTCCATTTAATTCAAAGGCAAGATGACTGGCATGCAGATAAAGACGCTTTGCCGGTCGGCCGCCGTAAAGGCTGTCGCCCAGAATTGGAAGGCCGCGACTGGCCAGGTGAACGCGAATCTGGTGGGTGCGGCCGGTGTATAAGCTGCATTCGATAAGCAGGCAGGAGCGGCCTTCTACGGTGATTTTTTTAAGTACCCGGAAGTCTGTTTTTGAATACTGGCCTCCCCGGCTCTCGCTCACTTCCCCCCACATGCCCTGACGGGATTTTCCGCTTATGCGGCCCATGAACATTTCGACGGTAAATTGAGGTCCCGAATCAATTTCGGGATGACACTTCAGATCCCGGGCTTCCACCACCGCCAGATATTGCTTTGTGAGGTCGTGCTTCTGAAAAAGCTCCGACACCCCGGCATTTACCGGCCGGTTTTTTGTAAAGAGGATTACGCCGCTTGTTTCACGGTCCAGGCGGTGCATGATTCCGGCGTAAGGCGGATTGCGCAAGCCGGGGTTGCGCCGCCACAGAAAATCTACAAGGCAGTCGTGCAGATTGCTGCGGTTGCCGGTAATCGTCTGCTCCACAGGGAAGCGTTCCGGTTTATTTATGAAAATGAGATCTTCATCCTCATACAGAATATCTGAATCGGAAAGTTCAAATTTCAGATCATCAGGTTGTTTTTCGTAAAAGAATTTTTCGGCTTCAAAGAGAACAAGAATGGCCGAAGGGCCGCGCAGCTCAAAGGCAGGCCTCATAACGGACCGGCCATTTACACTAACCGCGCCCGAGAGTATGAGACGGCGGATTTTTGAATTTGAAAAAAGAGAAAGTTCAGCTTCAGACACCGCGCCTGGCAGTTCCCGTCGCAAAAACTCATCCAGCCGCTCTGTCTTGCTGCTCTTAAATTTTATTTCTTGCATGATGAATTTCTTTCTGCTCGTACAAGTCCTGATCGGCCAGCATCAAAAGCTCGTTCAATTCTTTATTCTGAGAAGAGAATCTTGCTGCTCCAATACTAATCGAAAGGTTAAAAGGAAAATTATAAACCTTAGAAACTTCTTCGCACATTTTATCAATTTTTTCACGCAGCTTATCGATAAAGGCAATATCCATTCCGGAAGCAATAATTCCGAATTCATCGCCACTAAGTCTTCCGATAACATCCATCTTTCTGAAGGTTGTTCTTAAAACCTCTGCCGCTGTCTGAATCGCTTTATCTCCAAACTCATGTCCATACTGATCATTAATAACCTTAAGTCTGTCCAGATCTGCAAAGAAAACAACTCCGTCAGAATTGATTTCTTCAGAAAAGAAAATTAATTTCTGGCCATATTCCATAAAGCCGCGGCGGTTCAAAAGCTTTGTCAATTCATCGGTTTTTGAACTGATATTCAGGTCTATATTTTTTTCCTTAAGCTCTTTGTTCATATTTTCCAGGAAGTTCTTCTGATTAATTGTCTTGGTATAATCATAAGCCTGAACAATAACACTGGTAATAACCTTTAACAGAATACTGTTCATTCCAAAATCAGTTCTCTCTGCCTTACAGATCAAATAACCATACTGCAGGGTTCCAAGGAAAATCGGCTGGAAAATATAGCAGCCCGGATTCGTCTCCACTTTATCTTTATGAAAAAGCGATTCCTTAATGTTTATAAAATCACTCTTTTCATAATATTCTGCAACATTGTTTTCGGTATCAATATCAAGAATGATTCGTGCTTCCGAAGGTGCAGTAAAATCCTGTTCGCGGGTTACGCTTATCGGCTCGTTCAAAACAAAAGCAACAAGGCGGGTAAAGCCGGAATTATCTACAATTGACTGGAAGGATTCTGCAAAATCACTGAGGCTGGAGGTTCCCTTCATTACATCAAAAAGATTACTGATTCTGCGCAGCTCATCGTAATGTGAAACTGCAGCCTTAAAAACATCGCGCTTTTTCTGCTCAACTAAATCTTCACAGCCGCAGGAACGGCGGTAAATTGCCTTAAGCTTTGTATTTACACTGAGTGGAATTTCTTTTTCCGAGTCCTTACCTTCAAGAAGCTTAAAGCCCAGCTCGGCAGCCGCATAGCCCTGCTCTTCTATAGACTGATCTACAGTTGCAAGAGACGGCACACTTAAAATTGAATGCGAAGTATTATCAAAACCGAAGACCTTCATTTCTGAAGGAACCTTAATTCCAAGCTCTGCAAAATAATCGAGAACAGCCATTCCCATCAGGTCATTGGCACAGATTATTGCTTCGTATTCAACATCTTCTTTTTTTGTATATTTTGATTTTAATTCGGCAAGCGCAGAAGACTTTGTAAAGGCACCATCCAGTACCCATTCCGGATGGAATTCAAGACCGTGTTTTTCAAGTGCTTTCTTAAAGGCGGCAAAACGCTCTGCTCCTTCCTGAGACGGAATCTTATTTGCGGAAAAGAAGCCTATTTTACTGCAGCCATGCTCATTCTTAAGATGGTCTACAAGTTCATCATAAACCTCATCACAATAAGCGGTTGTAAAATGCACGCCCGGCTCTTCAAAATCCATTCCAATGGAAACTACTTTCTTTGTGAAAAAAGGCCTTATCAGTTCCTTAAGCTCGTCGCGGTTCTTATACAGACAGTAGGTATTTGAAACTATAATGATTTCGTCTATAACTTCAGATTTTAAATATTCTACAGACGCCCAGTACTGATAGTCGTACATTTCGTCTGTTATATGAGGAGTTTCGGTCTGTACGAAAAAGACACGGGAATCTTTTCTTTCTGAGAAAAAACGGTATATGCCCTGAATAATCAGGTCTGCGTATTCAACTGAAAAATTATGTACAAAAACGGCTATGTTATGCATTAACAATCCTTGTCACTATAATATTATTGTATCGCATAATCTGGATATTCACCATTATAAAATATCTTGATTTTACATTCTTCCATACAAACGTTTTCAGCAAAGGCTGCCAGATCACAGGCTTCTTCGCTAAGTAAATCATCCGGATTATAGGAAGCTGTAATTGTACTTTCTTCGCCCTCGCCGGCCAGCCGGGACATTGCACCGTTAATTTTTACAATGTCGTTCATCGGGGTAATAAGATTATGGCAGCCCTTTTCTTCGTATTTTTCATCCAGAAAAATCAGCTGCATTTTTTCTATTGATTTATGATTTTCTCCTTCCGGATTAAAGCCGCTTTTGTAGCTGCAGTTATTAACCCGCTGCCACTCAGCAAAATCAGAAAAAAAGCGGGAAGGATAAATGCGCAGGGGTTTTAAAATTGTCAGAAACCAGGGAACTGCACGGCCTGCTGTATAAAAGGTGCGGCAGGCAAAGGCGGTGTCGCGGCACCAGCGGATATCCTGGGCAGAAAAAGTTCCGGTCACCTTTGGCGGCTCCAGTTCCGTATTCATTATCTGCGGGAATTCTATATGATTAGGATACTGCTGCACCGCAAAATCAAGCCTTTCTGAAAAAAGCTTTAAACTGTCTCCAGCTGTTGCGGCGTAGGTAAGATGAAAGCCGAAAACCAGACCTGCTTCGTTCAAAAGCCGGGCCTTAGCGGCATAAAACTTTTTATCAAAAAGAAGCTTACCGCCTTTTTCGCTGCATTCAAGAGGAATATCAAAAGAGCAGAAAATATTCTGTGCAGCCGAGATAACCTCGCGGTCAAGGGCGGTGGCATTAATAAGGATTGAAACAAAAACGTCCGGTACGTTCTTTTCTATAAGCTTAACGATTTTAAGGATTTTCTGTTTATCATTTGCAAGGGCAGAATCGTGAATGGCAAATTCCGTAATTCCTTTCTGTTTAAAGGTTGGAATTTGAGATTCAAATTCTGCCGATGTAAATTTATATTCTGTATTCATTCCTAGAGCAACTCAATACCGTGCTTTTTGCAGTCGGCTTTGATTTCGTCTGTCCAGACACTAACCTGAGTTTCGCCGATGTGAGCCTTGCGGAGGAGGAACATACAAAGACGTGACTGACCGATACCGCCACCCAGAGTCTGTGTGAGTTCGCCCTTAAGAAGACGTGAATGGAATTCAAACTTAGCGCGCTCAGGACAGCCGCGTTCTTCCAGCTGCTGCTTAAGACTTTCAGGACTTACACGAATACCCATAGAAGAAAGCTCAAAGGCTCTTTCAAGAACAGGGTTCCATACAAGAATATCTCCGTTGAGTCCGCGGTGGCCGTCGCCACATTCTGTAATCCAGTCATCGTAGTCTGGAGCACGTCCGTCGTGAATTGTGCCGTCGTCCAGCTTGCCGCCGATACCTGTAATAAATACAGCACCGTATTCTTTAGCAACCTTATCCTCGCGCTCTTTTGGAGTCAACTTTGGATACTGTCTCTGCAAATCATCTGCATAAAGGATCTTGATATCCTTTGGAAGGATTGGCTTAAGCTCAGGATAGCGGTCATAAAGGAAGAATTCACAGCGCTGAATACAGCGGTAAACCTTCTTTACGATTTCGTGAAGATAGAAAACAGTACGGTCTTTCGGATCGATTGCCATCTCCCAGTCCCACTGGTCTACGTAAATAGAATGGATTGCATCAAGCTCTTCGTCCGGGCGGAGGGCATTCATATCTGTGTATATACCAAAGCCAGGCTCAAGTCCGAGGGATGTGATTTTAAGACGCTTCCATTTTGCAAGCGACTGAACAATTTCCATCTTAGCATCGCCAAGGTCTTTAACCGGGAAGCTTACAGGACGCTCAACACCGTTAAGGTCATCATTAATACCCTTGCCGGCACCTACAAAAAGAGGAGCAGTAACGCGGGTAAGGTTGAGTTCAGTGCTCAGGGCAAGCTGAAAGAAATCTTTAATTGCAACAATTGCGTGTTCGGTTTCTCGAGTTCCGAGGATTGCTTTATATTTACTTGGTAATTTAATCATTTTATTCCCCCTGATAGTTAATGAGTGTTGTTACTTTGCATGGTGAGAGGACTTTCTCATAATTCAAAGCGGGAAGACCGATAACGCCAAAGAAATCAGTAACTTCCCCGCCTCCCTGCTCAATCAGATTTTTTGCAGCTGCGAGCGTACCGCCGGTAGCAATCAAATCATCAACAACGAGGTAACGGCCGCCTTTCTTTACATCGGCCTTGTGTACTTCAATAGTTGCGGTTCCATATTCAAGAGAATAGCTACACTGGTAAGTTTCACCAGGAAGCTTTCCTTTTTTGCGGATTAAAACAAGAGGGATTCCCAGACGCTCAGCAAAAGGCGCTGCAAAAATAAAGCCGCGGCTTTCAACTCCGGCTACAGCGTCAAACTTAATGTCCTTGTACTTTTCGATCATCTGATCAATACAGAATTTAAGGGCATCCGGATTTACGAGTACTCCGGTAATATCATAAAAAAGTATTCCAGGTTTTGGAAAATCCGGTACACGGCGAACAGCCTTGTCAAGCATCTCTAAAGTCATAAGAAACCTTCTCTCAAAAAAAATAACGAAATAATTATAATTCTATGCTTGATTTAGGGCAAGTAGGATATATAGTCTTTAAATTACAATACTGAATCTACGAGGCTCTTAAAGTCTTCGTCCTGAACTACGTCTGTGTATTCCAGGTTTTCGGCGATGCTGAAAACACCATCGTCCTGTTCGATGATTACATTTTCTTCCTGAAGCTCAGGTACATCATCAGAAAGATTGTCTCCGAAGCTGGTCATTGAGAAATCTGGTTCCGGCAGATAATCCGGAACTTCTTCTGTAAGCTCTTCTACCGAAGTTTCTTCTTCCACTGTATCCAGAACTTCCGGTTCTTCCTGAACTTCAGATACTTCCTCAACCTGAGGCTCTGTTTCCTCAGCAGCTTCCTCTGTCTGCTCAGAGCTTTCATAATCTGGAAGTGGATAAATCGTAATTTCTATTGTAGAAGCACCCTTCATAAAGTAAGGATCAAAGTTACCAAGCTTAAGCTCTTCTGCGAAGAGATTTTCTACTGAGGCAAAGTTTTCTGTTTCGAAATAAGTTTCATTTGAAGGAACAAATTCCAAAGGAGGAGGAGCCATGCTCTTGATTAAGGCGTCAACTTCATCTTCTGCACTCTCAAGCTCTTCCAGCTCTTCTTCTCCGTCAAGTTCTTCAACTTCTTCGTCGAGGTCTTCTACCTCTTCCTCAAGTTCTTCAACCTCATCGGCTTCTTCGGCAAGCTCTTCGACTTCTTCAGGCTCTTCGAGTTCTTCAACCTCGTCTACGTCTTCTGCGAGCTCTTCTACTTCTTCTGCGTCGTCTACGTCCTCTGCGAGCTCTTCAACTTCTTCAGCCTCGTCTATATCTTCTGCGAGTTCTTCAACTTCTTCTGCTTCTTCGGCGAGTTCCTCTACTTCATCCGCCTCTTCGGCAAGCTCTTCGACTTCTTCAGGCTCTTCGAGTTCTTCAACTTCGTCTACATCTTCTGCAAGCTCTTCGACTTCTTCAGCTTCATCAATTTCCTCAACCTCGTCGAGTTCATCTACATCATCAAGAGCTTCAACAGTCTCAACCTTAGCCTTAGCAGCAGGCTTAGGAACCGAAGCCGCAACAGCCGCTGTTACAGGCACCGCCAGACTTCTGTTCTGCAAAACTTCTTCCAGCATTCTGCGGATTTCTGCAATAGAAGCCCCTGTTAATTCTGCAGTACCAGCAGTTCCAGCTGCGGCTCCACCGGCAGAAGTTTCCGAGCCCGAACCGCTTCTTGTTTCAAAAATGCTGAATATTTCATCCCAGTTCTTATCAAGATAATCAGAAACTTCTTTGCGGCGCTTCTTAGAATGAACATGGAGACTCTTTATAATTTCATCACTTAAATCTTTTTTGCGCAGACGGAGATGACGGGCTACATCACCCCATTCACGCTTCTCTTTTCCATCAATATGATTTTCAATGATTTCCAGCTGAATCTTTTTAACCCGCTTTTTAAGAGTAACCATAGGGTCGCGGATAAAGCTGAAAATCAGGAATACAATGAGGAGAATTGAAATGAAAATGCAGATATAAATGAGCACGCGGATTTCTGCAGAAAGCTCAAAAACATCGCTTGTATAAATACCACTGATACGGATTTTTCCAGGACGATTGCTTGAAAGTGCAACATAGAAGCGGCCATCCGGCATAGCAAGAAGCTTTTCCAGCTGGGTATTTTTATTTTTCCAGTAGTCTAACAGAGGCTGACGGAAATCAGCTTTCTTTCCATACGGAAGATTTAATACAAAACCGCCGTTATAGTCATCATCAGAAAAAAGCGTAAAGCCCTGACTTGCAGAAATCGCTTCGGAATTCAAATAAAAGAGTGCGAGGCCGGAATAAATACCGTCTACCCAACAGAAAGGCTCGCTCAAAACAAGCCGCTTGTGAGACTCATCAAAAAGCAGAACCGCTTTTGTTTCACTTGTGACTTTCTGCAGAGTTTCAAAAGGAATTTCATCTGCGTCTTTTGTGATGTCGTTGTAATTTTTGTAGATTTTCGTAATTCCGCTCTGTTTCAGCAGATCCGTGTCGTCAAAAGAGCTGTAATGAACGTTTCGCCCGTTCTTATCTACAATTCTGATACCTGTAAGGGCGGATATTTCAGAAAAAAGTGATTCGGTAAGTCGGCGGCGCTGGTTTACATCAGCTTCAGAAGGATTCTGAACGTAGTAAGAGCGCACAGAGGCATTCTTTACCCAGGCATTTTCGCCTTTTTCAATTAAAGAGAGGATTTCCGAAATGTACGAATCGCAGCTTTCCGAAATTTTATCAAGCTGCCCCGTGTTCTCTTCTATTTTTGCCTGAGCGTAAAATCTGGTTTCGAGCTCACTAAAGAGCCGCGAATTCAAACTCACAACAAAAACTGCGAACAGCGCAAGGGCCGCAAGCAAACTGAAAGCGATCTTCTGGCCAGAAGTCATTTTTCCACTTATATTATCGGCAGAAAGGACGAATTTCTACACCAGATATAAAAGAAAAAACGCTATTCGAGGAAAAGATAGTCTGTAAAGTAAATACCGCTGATTTTACCTAAAGCCATATCTGCATTAATTTCTTCTATTAATACATCTACGATTTTTTCTTCTGTTTCTGTAAGGAGCTGATTTTTTGTCCTAGAAGAAAAATAAGCCTGGAAGCTTCCTTTTATTGAGCCGCTTTTTCGGGAAAGCTCTTCAAAAAAAACTGTATCTCCAGCCGGGTAAGCAAGCCAGGGAGAAAGGACCATAATTGTACCGCCCTCCTCTGAATCTGCACTGGCTGTAGAAACACGGATTGTGCCCAGTTCAAAATAGGAAAGCTCATCCGTGTCGGAAGGCGCCATAAGGGCAACTGCTTTACCCTGAGAAATAAGAACCTCCGGCGTCTGCTTTTTTTTGCCCGTAATTCCGATTATTGTTCCAATCAGAATGATTACCAGAATTCCGGCGATTATGCAAAGAAGGATTCTGTTTAGCAAGGCATGGCTGTCGTCTTTATCATCATAAATCTTATCTTCGTAGTTCATTTTTTTCCGCTGTTCTTCTATATTATTTTACAAAAGGTGAAAGAAGGGCTGCAAGGCGGCCTGTGGCACGGGCTCTAATGTGCACTCCGTCATCAAGCCATTCTTCTTTTTCTATGCAGCCAGCCTTTTTCAGTTCGTTTATAAGCACTGTTTGAGTAACCGGCAGAACATAATCTGCAATTTCACCATAAAGAAGCTCGTAAATGCGGCTCTTAAGGTCTAAAAAGCCAGTTTCATCCTTTGCACTTATTAAAACTGCATCCGGGAACTTAAGGCGAAGCTTCTGCAGGGTATGATTTTCATCCTCGGTTTTATCGATTTTATTCAAAAGAATTAAACGTGGATTTTTATCGGCGCCAATATCTTCAAGAACCTCACAAACTGTCTGGTACTGAGCTTCTGCCTCCGGATCCGAAGAATCAAGAACCAGGAGTAAAAGGTCGGCATAAACAGCTTCTTCAAGCGTAGACTTGAAGGCATCAATCAAATGATGAGGAAGATTGCTGATAAAACCTACAGTATCGGTAATGAGAACTCCGGCACTGTCGTTCAGGGGCAATTTTCTGGTAAGAGGGTCCAGTGTTGCAAAAAGCTTGTTTTCTACGTAGGCGTCGGCCCCGGTAAGGGCGTTAAGCAGAGAGGATTTTCCGGCGTTTGTATAACCAACAAGGGCACAGGAAGGCATTTTATCGCGCTGCTTGCGCTGGGTTTTGCGGTTAAGCTCTATTTCGGCCAGTTCTTTTTTTATTGCGGAGATTTTGTCGCGGACAAGGCGCTGATCAAGCTCAAGCTGGGTTTCTCCCGAGCCCTTTGCACCAAAGGCACCACCGCGCTGTCTTGAAAATTCTTTATTCATATGGGCAAGGCGGGGCAGCGAATAAGAAAGACGGGCCAGTTCAACCTGCAGAACTGCTTCTTTTGTCTGGGCTCTCTGACCAAAAATGCGGATAATTACTTCCTGACGGTCGAAGCAGGAAATACCGGTAAGTTCTTCCCAGTTTCTCTGCTTGCGGGGCTCCAGATTAAAATCAAAAATAATGCAGTCGGCTTCAATCTGCTTTGCAAGCTCGGCAATTTCTTCTGCCTTACCCTTCCCTATTCCATAAGCCGGATGCACTTCCATACGGGTAAGAGTCAGACGCTGAATTACATCCATGCCAAGAGTAAGCACGAGTCCTTTGAGTTCCTGTAAATTGTTGCCAGGCTCACCAACAAGTAAGGCCCTTGGTAAAGTACCTTCTTCTTTCTCTACATCTATCATCAAATTAACTATAAACCATTAACAGTTAATCTGCAAATTATTTAATTTATTTATTCAGGTGCTCAAAAGCAGGCAGGCAAAAGGGGCAGAATGACAAGAATGGTAAAAAGTTATATACTCCTAACAAGAGGAAAAACTATGTGTGCAAAAACTATACCTGCCAGAAAAGATGTAGCCGCTAAAGACAAGTGGGACTTATCTTCAATCTATAAATCAGATGATGAATGGGAAGCCGCCTTAAAATCGCTCCCGGAACTTACAAAAAAAGCCGCCGCTTATAAGGGACGTCTGGGCGAATCTGCCATAACACTTCTTGCGGCCCTTAAAGAGCTTGAAAAAGTTAATCTTACAATGGAAACCGTATATCATTATGCTTCCCTGCAGCACGAAGCAGATGAAGATGATACAGCCGCAACCGACCGCGACGGCCGCGCCATGATGGCTTACACACAGATGCAGGCAGAACTCAGCTTTGTTGATCCTGAAATCCAGGAAATTGAGGAAACAAAGCTTCGCAGCTGGATAAGCACAAAGGAATTCAAAGATTATCGCATATATATAGAAAAACTTTTACATTTTAAGCAGTATATCCTCAGCGAAAAGGAAGAACGCATACTTTCTCTTGCCATGCAGCCGGCTCAGACTGCAGAAACTGCCTTCAGCGTGCTTACAAATGTTGATATGAACAAGACTTTCGGTACCGTAACAGAAGACGGCGAAGAAAAGCAGCTTACAGAGACAACCTGGGGACTTTTTATGCATTCCCAGGACCGCAAGGTACGCGAAGAAGCTTATAAAAAGTTTTATGCCAAATACGAAGAACACCAGAATACTATTGCCGCGCTCTACGCCGGCTCCGTCAATCAGGACGTTTTCAGCATGCGCGCCCGCGGCTACCAGAGCTCCCTTGAAATGGCACTCTACGGCAACAAAGTACCAGCCGCCGTATATCATAACCTCATCGACTGCGTGCATAAGAATCTGCCGGCCTTACACGACTATTATAAGCTGCGCCGCGAAGCCCTGGGCCTCGCCAAGGGAGAACTCCGCCATTACGACGTATACGTGCCATTAGTAAAATCAGTAAAATCAAAGACCTCTTATGAAGAAGCCGTAGAAATCTGCCGCGCCGCACTCGCGCCGCTGGGAGCCGAATACACCGACCGCCTCTGCGACGGCTTGCTCAATGGCTGGGCAGACCGCTATGAAAACGTAGGAAAACGAAGCGGCGCCTTCAGTTCAGGCTGCTACATTGGAAATCCATATATCCTGCTTAATTATAATGAAGAAAACATCCGCGACGTCTTTACAATGGCGCACGAGGGCGGACACAGCATGCACAGCTGGTATTCCGTGCACAATAATCCATTTATGTGCTACGACTACACCATTTTCGAAGCAGAGGTTGCCTCAACCTTCAACGAAGAACTGGTTTTCGAATATCTTTATAAGAATGCCAAAGATGACGAAATGAAAAAATACCTGCTTTCTATGCGGGCAGACGACATTCTGGCAACCCTTTACCGCCAGACCATGTTCGCCGAGTTCGAGCTTAAGGCCCACGAACTGGTAGAAAAGGGAACTCCGCTCACCGCAGAGCTGCTGCGCAAGATTTACCGAGAGCTTCTTGAGCTTTATTTTGGTCCGGAAATGGCTTTTGAGTCTAACAGCGACATGGAAGGCCTTAGAATTCCTCATTTTTATTCAGCTTTCTACGTTTACAAGTACGCAACCGGCATTTCTGCGGCCCTGGCCCTCGCAAAACGCGTAACAAATGGCGGTGAAGCAGAGCGAGACGACTATTTTGCCTTCTTAAAGAGCGGCGGTTCACGCTATCCTATAGAAAGCCTTAAGGTTGCCGGAGTTGATATGGCTCAGACAGAACCTGTACAGGCTGCCTGCGATGAGTTCAAAAAAATCGTTGCGGATTTGGAAAAACTGTTGCATAATTAAGGGATAGGTCACGTCCTTTTTATGAAACGCGTAGCTTTATTTGTACATAATTTAACAGTAGAATACTCACTTGCTGTCGCTCAGGGAGTGGCTTCGTATTTTACCCAGGACAAAGAAATAAAGCTTATCCTCGCCCAGACAAATCAGCCTCATTATCCTCATGGACTTTATGAATATCAGTACTGGGCTTCTGCGGAACTCTTAAAAGCAAAAGATGTTGACTTAATTGTAATTGTTACAAGCGCCTATCAGACTTATACCTCGCCAGAGGAGTTAAAAGCCTTCCTGAAACCTTTTGGCAAAAAGCCTGTAGTTTCAATTGCCGTTGATCTGCCTTTTTTACGTTGTCACTACACTGTCAGTGAATGTGAAAAAGCCTTTGACCAGGTTATAGACCATCTTAAAAATGTACATGGCTGTAAAAACATCGGATTTCTTTCTGCTACTGACACACAATCCAAAGAAGCGATTGCCCGTTTTGAAGCCTTCAAAAAAGCCCTTAAGCACCATCAGCTTGAATTAGATACTCAGAATATAATTGATGGACGTTTTATCCGCGAGGCTGCCCACGATTATACCCTTGCAAAATATAAAACTAAAGATGATGTAAAATGCGATGCCTTTGTCTGCTCTAACGATCTTATGGCCGAAGGCTGTATGAAGGCTTTGCAGGAGCTTGGACTAAAGGTTCCAAAAGATGTAAAGATTGTCGGTTATGATGATACTGTTCGTGCAACCTTTACCTCACCTTCCCTTTCTACAATGGATCAGAACATTGCGGGTCAGGGCTATGCCGCAGCCGAAATTGCTCACAGAATCTTAAAGGGCGAGAAAGTACCTGTAGAAACAAAGATTTCTGCAGAACCGATTTACCGCCAGTCCTGCGGCTGTGTAAAAGCAGATAACACTACCTTCCTCTGCAAAAATCAGGAGGGAGAAATCGTAGAAAATCATCATATCAATTCAAATACAATAGAAGAATATACAGAAAATTCTAAAGACATTGTCGGTATTTATACTCTTATAGATACCTTCCATAAAAATCATACTCTGGAAGAGCTCTTCAATTCCCTTTCTGAAATTTCTCTGCAGATGAAGTTTTCTTCTATGGCAGTTCTTCTTTACGAAGAGCCGGTTTCCTTTAAGAAGGGTGAAAATATTAAAATTCCAGAAAAGGCTTATTTAAAAGTCTACATAGAAAACCAGAAGCAGATTGTGCCTTATGATGAAAAGGGTATTGAAACTGATACCCGAAAGGCTCTTATTCCGCATGTTTATTCTTCTAAATTATCAGGCTCCTTTATCCTGCACCCTATTTTTGCCGGTGAAAAGCAGTATGGATATCTTATAGTTCACCCTTCGAACCTCAAGTTCCATATGCATCATGTATACCTTAAGCTGATTATCAACGCAATTGCAAATGCTTACGACTATACCCAGGCTATCTCAAAAAATGAAGCTCTTACAAGTAAAAATGAAAGGCTGCTCAGAAATAACCAGGTGCTGAATATTCAGAACTCTATTGATGAGCTTACCCAGGTGCTTAACCGCCGCGGCTTTATGGAAAAAGCTGAAAAGGAACTTAAAAAAGCCGCAAAGAGCGGGCTGAGCGGAATGGTATTCTTTGCAGATATGGATGGTCTCAAAAAAATCAACGATACCTACGGTCATAAAATCGGAGACATTGCAATCCGTACCCAGGCAAAGGTTCTTACAGATGCCTTCCGCGCTTCGGATATAGTAGGCCGTCTCAGCGGCGATGAATTTGCAATTGTTTCTATAGGACTTACAAAAGAACACATTGCTTCTATAAGAACCAGAATTGATTTGCTGAACATCACCCTTTCTAAAGAAGCAGGCCTGCCTCTTACCCTTTCTATCAGCCTTGGTAACGTTCCATTCACGCCGGATAATACTGATCTGGACTCTCTGCTTTCTAAGGCAGACCAGAAGCTCTACAAAGAAAAAGAAATAAAGTACGCCGCAAAGCAGTAATCCTGTCATGCTAAACTTTTCTTAAAGTTTCCCCTCATTCCTTCCGATATTAATAGTGTATAACTATGCACTAATTGCATTAACTATAGAACCGTGATAAAATTATTAGGGTGCGAAAAAGTTAGGAGACGAATAAAGTGAACAAGTCGGAATTTAAAACATTTTTACAAGCTGTTCCAAAGGCAGAGCTGCACCTCCACCTCGAAGCAGTAATCACAATCAGCGGAATCAAAAAACTCTACAAGAATAAATTCGGCAAGGAAATGACTAAAGAAGAGCAGAAGGAGCTTTTCTCTTATAATGATTTGAACGGTTTTATACAGTCTTTCCTTAAGATTCAGGGAATGTATTCTTCTGTAAATGATTTTAAAATTGTATTTGATGAGCTGGAAAAATATCTTGTAAAAAATGGAATTACCTATACCGAAGTTTTCTTTGCACCTACCGCCTTCCTCAAAATGGGCTTTAAGTATGAGGACATGGTAAAAGTCTTCCACGAAAAAATCAGTAAAATTAAAGCAAAACGCGGAATTACTATTAAGCTTCTTATGGACGTTTCCCGCACCTTTGGCTGCGACAACGCAATGCATAACTATGAGCTTTTAAAGCAGTTCCCTTGCGAAGATATAATTGGAATTGGTCTTGGCGGTGCTGAAGCAAAAGGTCCTGCAAAAGACTTTGCTCCTGTTTACGAGCGCGCACTTAAAGAAGGCTGGCACGCTGTTGTTCATGCCGGCGAAGACGTTGGTCCGGAAAGCATCTGGGATTCTATCAACTATCTTCATACAGAGCGCGTTGGCCACGGTATTACTGCCATTCAGGACGAAAAGCTTATGGCCGAGCTTAAGAAGACAAAGCTTCCAATCGAAATCTGTATTACTTCAAATACCTTTACAAAGAAGATTGTTAAAAAGGCAAAAGATCATCCGGTCCGCGCCTTCTACGATAAGGGCATCGCCGTAAACATCAACACTGACGACCCTGTATTCTTTAAAACTACCCTGCTCGACGAATTCTGGATCTGCCACAAAGATTTGAACTTTACAATGGACGAAATTAAGGATCTTGTTAAGAACAGCTTCCGCCAGTCCTTTATGAGCGACAAAGACAAGAAAGCGGCGCTTGCGGCTGTAGACGCTGCCTGGAAATAAGTACAATTCCCGCGCTTGACGCGGGAATCTTTTTTTATGACAGATATCGAAAAGTACTATAACAAATTCCACGAAGAACACCGTCTCACAACCCGCCACGGCCAGGTAGAATTCCGCACAAGCATGCACTACATCGAGGAAGCCATAAAAAGCCGTCATCATGACCTTGTTTCAGGATCTCCCCTCAAAATCGCCGACATCGGTGCAGGCACCGGCCGCTACTCCGTAGAACTCTGTCACCGGGGCTACGATGTCACAGCCGTAGAGCTGGTTCCCCACAACCTGGAAATTCTCCGCTCCAAGCACGAAAATATAAAAACCTGGCAGGGAGATGCCCGCGACCTTCACTTTCTGGAAGACCAGACTTTCGACCTTACCCTGCTCTTCGGCCCCCTTTATCATCTGCATGGCGATGAAGAAAAACTTAAAGCCCTTGCAGAAGCAAAAAGAATCACAAAAAAAGGAGGAATCCTTCTTATTGCTTATGTAATGAATGAATACAGCGTAATCTCTTACTGCTTTAAAGAACACAAATGGAGTGAGGTTGCTGCAAAGGGCGGACTGGATGCAGGCTTTCATACTATCTGCGGCAAGGATGAGCTTTACGACTATGTAAGACTGGAAGACATTGACCGCCTGAACAAGGCCGCAGGTCTTGAACGGATTAAAATAATTTCCGCAGACGGCCCGGCCGACTACATGCGCCGTGAACTCAACGAAATGAGCGAAGAAGAATTTGAAGCCTTCTGCGCCTTTCAGCTTGCAAACTGCGAACGAGCCGAGCTTGTCGGAGCCGGCAGCCACTGCGTAGATATAGTTAGATTTGACGTATAAAAAAAGAGGTTTATAATAAATAGTAATGGACTTAAGAATAGTTTACCTTATAGCTTTTTTCCTCTCTCTGGTAACCCTGACCATTTATTTTGAAATCAACCCGGGTAAAATCAATAAAAACTATATAATGCTCTTTCTTACGACACTTGTATCAATCTTCGGTTATGCAATGTCTATCTATGCGCTTTCCCTCGAAGCAGCAATGTGCGGAAATTTACTTAATTACATCGGAAGTATTTTTACAATCATGTTTATGTTCGTTGTTGTTCTAGATTTATGCAATCAGCGTTTTTTATTTCCTCTGCGCTTTGGTCTTTATATCTATGCAGTGGTAATAAGTATTTTCATAGCAACTACGAGAGACACAAATTTATTTTTTGTAAATTCCCACATAATCACTAAAAACGGTCTTACCGTAATCAGTTCCGAAACCGGACCTGCAATGATTTTCTACATTCTCTATCTTGCAGTAATTAATATTTCCGCAATTACAGTTGTAATTATTTCAATTCTCAGGAAAAAGCATGTATCCCAAAAAAATCTTAAGATTCTTTTGTTCATGCTGATTACAGGTACCCTCTTCTACATCATTCCGCTTTCACTGGGTATAAAGTTTAACTTCATGCCTTTTACCTATCTCATAATGGAAGTCTTCTTCATTTATTTTTCAGCAAAGGTTAATATCTACGACATACAGCTGAATCTGATAAATGTTTACAAAAGCCGTGGCGGCTACGGCTACATCGCCTTTGACAGCAAGGGACGTTTTATCGGCTGCGACGATTTTGCATTAAAGTTTTTTCCTGAACTGGACAACCTTGCTCTGGACATCTATATTCCGGAAGAGCTTTCCGATTTACGTGCTAAGCTCCACTACAAGGATGAAAACTGGAAATGGGCGGAACACAGTAATGAGGATTTCAAAATTATCTGCACAGAAAAAGCTGCAATCTGTACCATTCACCTTCTGTCCTTTAATAAATTGCGCATGGGCTATCTTATTGAGCTCCGCGATGATACAGAACAGCAGAATTATATAAACGGCTTAAACTCTTTTAACAAAGAGCTTTCTCACCTTGTAAAAGAAAAAACCGAACAGGTTACAGACATGCAGGATTCTATCATCAGGGGAATTGCAACCATGGTAGAAAGCCGTGACAATTCAACCGGCGGTCACATTCTGCGCACAAGTGATTGTATTGAAATCTTTGCTCAGGAGCTTATTAAGCATAAGGAAATTGCAGACTGTACTCCAGATTTTTTAAGACTGGTTGTCAAAGCCGCTCCTATGCACGACCTTGGAAAAATCTCCGTAGACGATTCAATTCTCCGCAAGCCTGGAATCTTTACTCCTGATGAATATGAAAAAATGAAGGAGCACCCTGCAAGGGGAGCCGTAATCGTTGAAAAGGTTTTGAGTAATATTAACAATGACGAATTCCGCCGCATAGCAATTAATGTTGCTCATTACCACCACGAGAAATGGAACGGCACCGGCTACCCGGAAAGGCTGAAGGGAAACGAAATTCCGCTTGAAGCCCGCATAATGGCACTGGCCGATGTTTTTGATGCCCTGGTAAGCAAGCGCTGCTACAAGGAAGCAAAGTCCTTTGACGAGGCTTTTGAAATTATCAAAAATGATCTGGGCCAGCACTTTGACCCGGAGATTGGAAAAATCTTTATAGACTGTCGCCCACAGTTAGAAGAATACTATAAATCGTCAGTGCAGGAATTATAATAGATTGTCGGGTCAAGCCCGACAATGACAGACTATGTCATCCTCGGGCTTGACCCGGGGATCTATCTCTTCAAATACACCATCAACAACATAATATCACTGTTTCTAATTCCGCTGATGCGGTTAGCCTGGCCTAACGTAACAGGGCGGATTGCTTCCAGCTTATTGCGGCTTTCTGCGGAAAGCGATGGAATGCTGCCGTAATCGAAGTCTGCAGGAATGCGGGCGTTCTCCATCTTATGAAGCTTCTCTACCCTCTTGTCCTGCTTTTCTATGTAATACTTATACTTAGCGTCAATCTTTGCCATTTCCCAGTCTGCTTCAGGGTAGCCGGGATTTTCCATATCAGGCTTTTTAAGAAGAAGTGCTTCTATTTCTGAAAGGCGGGCATACTTTTCGTTTATTGCGTCGAACTGGGCCTGAGTTTTGAGGCCGCAGCGGAAGGCATATTTTGCAAGACGGCGGTCTGCTGTGTCGTGGCGGAGCTTGAGGCGGTATTCGGCACGGGCTGTAAACATGCGGTAAGGCTCTTTTGTTCCCAGGGTAACAAGGTCGTCTATTAATACGCCGATGTAGCCTTCATCGCGGCCGAGAATTACCGGCTCAAATTCCGGAATGGTGTCGAACTTGTCAAAGCCGGCCTCCTTCTGGATTTTCTGTTCAAAGCTGTTGAGCTCGGCAGTTTCCCGCTCAGAGATTTCTGCAAAGCGGGCCTTTTCTTCGTTTGTCATATAGGCCTTTGGGCGAAAGGCATCTTTTTCCATTGAGCTTGGAACACCGTTGAGGGAATGAGGAAGTTCAGCGAGAGGACCGCAAAGCTTCTGGTGCTCACGGGCATAAAGGCCTGCGTTCATTCCGGCAATGAGTCCCTGACCAGCCGCTTCCTCGTAACCAGAGGTTCCGTTTATCTGACCGGCATTAAAGAGACCGGCAACACGTTTTGTTTCAAGAGATGGATAGAGCTGGGTAGGTTCAACAAAGTCGTATTCTACGGCATAGCCCGGACGGCTCTGTACGGCGTTTTCAAAACCAGGCATTGTGCGCATAAAGGCATCCTGAATACATTCCGGCAGGCTGGAAGAAAATCCGTTAAGATAAATCTCATCAGTTTCAAGACCTTCCGGCTCAACGAAAATCTGATGACGATCGCGCTCCTTAAAACGCATAACCTTGTCTTCGATTGAAGGGCAGTAACGCGGACCAATACCGCTGATTTTTCCGGAATAGAGCGGAGAGCGGCCGATATTGTCGCGGATGATTTTATGAGTTTCTTCGTTTGTATAAACAATATGGCAGTTTACCAGAGGGCGTTCTACTTTCTCGGTTTCAAAACTGAAAGGAATTACCTCTGTGTCGCCGGGCTGTTCTTCCAGTTTAGAGAAGTCTACGGTTTTGCGGAGGATTCTAGGCGGAGTTCCTGTCTTAAGACGGCCGGTTGTAAAACCCAGTCTGTGCAGGCTTTCTGTAAGACCGTAAGCGGCAGGCTCCCCTACACGTCCGCAAGGAGCATCATATTCACCGATAAAAATACGGCCGCCGAGGAAGGTACCTGTGGTCAGAACAACAGAACGAACTGGAATAACGCGGCCGCGTTCAGTTACCACTCCGGTTACCTTCTGGCGCATTCCGCTCTTTGCGGCCTGAGTACGGCCGTCTCCGCGAAACTCCCCGGGTATACTTCCCTTTTCCGCAGCGGAGTCGCTGTTAGGCGGCAGGGGCGTAGAAGAGGCAGTAGTCAGGATATCAATAACAGTATCCATTAAAGTATAAAGATTGGGAGTTGTCTCACAGGTTTTGCGGGCCAGCATAGAATAAGTAATTTTATCAGCCTGGCTGCGCGGAGCCTGAACAGCAGGACCGCGGCTTTTATTAAGCATACGGAACTGAATCATAGAATGGTCAATCAGCTTTGCCATTTCGCCACCCAGGGCATCTATTTCGCGTACAATATTTCCTTTTGCAATTCCACCGATAGAAGGGTTACAGCTCATGCGGGCAATAGCGTCCGGAGTCTGGGTAATCAATACAGTTTTAAGACCCATGCGGGCACAGGCAAGTCCCGCCTCAATTCCGGCATGTCCCGCACCAACTACGGCAACATCATAATAATCATAAAAACCAGGCATAATTCCTCAAATAGATTCCCCGGTCAAGCCGGGGAATGACATTTGTGTCATTACGGGGAATGACATTTGTGTCATTATCGGGCTTGACCCGATAATCTACACGATTATATCTAAAAAGCCTGTCTTACACAATTGACCACAGTTTCCGAAACTATTTTCGCCGAGTTCCGCCAGCTGTATTTTGAAAGAACTTTTTCCGCATCGCCTGCCGGCTGAGCCAGAATTGACTCCAGATCAACCTGAGCATTAAGCGGATCAATATAATGAACGCTGTCTCCAAAGATTTCCGGCAGGCAGGTAGCATTAGAAGAAATCACCGGAGTTCCCATTGCAAGCGCTTCCAGAGGAGGAATTCCAAAGCCCTCGTAAAGCGACGGGAACAAAAAGGCCTTTGCATGCTTCATCAGGATTTTAGCCTCTTCATCACTTACATAACCAAGATAATGAATATTCGGTGCCTTATACTCTTCTGCCGAAGTACCAAATTTTTTTACATCAATTTTACCCGCAACTGCATAAACCTTATCCGGATTATTTTTTGCATTTTCAACAATCCATTTAAAATTCTTGTTGCGTTTTAAGGTAGACATAGTGTAATAATACTGGCCGTCCTTGAGGAAACTGAAGCGCTGGTCAAAATCATCTTTTTCAATTTCAGGATTAAAATGCTGCCAGCCGTTGTAAACAACAACAAGCTTTTCTGGTGCAAGAGAATAATAATTTATGATTTCCTGTTTACAGAAATTGCTTACAGTCAAAACCTTAAGAGACTTCTTTGCACTCGTTCTGTCCTGCAGCACATGCCAGGCACGTACAAGACGGTTTTTAGAAGAAACGAATTCCGGATGCAGGGAATAACAAATATCATGAATGCAGACAATTGCTTTATGATAAAAAAGAGTTGTTACATTACAGAGGTTCAGAACCAGGGCTTTCTTTTTTCTGAGATAAGAAACCAGCTGAGTCTGCTCCCATAAAATACCGCTGCGGCTACCTACCCTTTCAATTCTGATATTCTTTAATGGCGGAATAACTTCGTCGGCAACCGCAGGCGAAATTGCCAGAATGTATTCAAGGGGATTTTCTGATGAAGCGCCCGTGCCCGATGCTCCGGCTGCAAACTCATCCAGGGCCTTTGTTACTTCAAGGGCAAAACGCTGAACGCCGGTAATCTTCTGTTCGAGGAATCTTCCGTTTATAACTACGCAGGAATATTTTTTTGAAGCCATTTTTCCTCCATGCTACAAAAGCTTAAAGCTGATATAAAGCAGAAAATTCATTCTTGTATGATAACAGAAATAAAAAAGATAATTCTTTAAAAGACTGATTTCATTGAGCTTTACGCAATCAATATAATTTGTTTGTCTCACCTTTTTAATTGCCGCCTTAGTCGTTTTAAAATCTGCCCCCTTTGCAATTTTTCGCAGAACAATTCTGTAATTTTCATAAGCAAGAAAATTAAACTGCTTGGGATTGCAGTCTGCAAGATATTCGTCGGCAAGGGCCTTGAGTACAGAAAGCGAGTAAGTATATTTATCAATCAGATTTTCTGAACAACGGGTAGTTATAGACTGAGGGCGGAGAACGTAATTGTAAACGCTGGTATTATCAATATAAAAGGATTCTGCGTTTAAAATGGCAAGGGTAGTAAAAATATTATCTTCTACCTGAAAGCATTTTTCATCCAGTCTGTTTACAAAACGATTTATCAGCTCCTTTTTATAAACCTTATTCCAGCGGTAAACATGTACCTTATAATAGGAGCCCGCAATAAAATCATTAAAAAGGCAGTGGGGCAAAATCTCTTTCTGGATACGGGCCTTATCGTAAAAGCCCTCTGCTGCGGCATTTTTTTCCAGACAGCTTTTTTCGCCTTCTGTAAGGGTACAGGCAAAGCTTACAAAATCGCAGTTATTTTCTCTTATGATTTTTACAGCTCTTTCCAGGTATTCCGCCTTATAAGTGTCGTCGGCATCGCAGAAAGAAATCAATTCGCCGCCTGCTGCTTCAATTCCCTTTTTGTAAGCACTTACTACGCCGCCGTTAGCTTTATCTAACACCTTGATTTTTTCACAGGCCTCTGCCAGGCTCTTGCAAAGCTCCAGAGATTTATCTGTACTGCCGTCGTTTACAAGAATAATTTCCCAGTCTGCATAGGTCTGATTCTTAATTGATTCAACCGTAGCGGCAAGAGTTTTTTCTGCATTGTAAACCGGAATTATTACTGAGATTTTTTCCATCTGGGCCTCATTATTTTTCCGCCGCAGCGGCAAGTGCATTTTTTGTATATTCTATGAATTTCTTTTCATACTGATTTTTGCCAAAACCCTGAATTGTCGCCCCGGCTATTCTGTCTTTTTTATCATGAAAAGCTTCATAAAGGCTGATTATTTCTTCTGCGGTTTTTGCCGGGTCGGAAAAATCGTGGCGGCGGCAGAATTCAAAGTTTACGATTTCATCCGGTATTGCAAAAGTTGTTCCAATTACGCAAAGACCGCTGGCAAGGGCTTCCATGGTAACCATAGAAAAGCCTTCATAATTGGTTGGAAAAATCAAAAGGTCGCCGGAACGGTAAAAATCCGGCATCTGCTCTACTCCCAGCCCGCTGAGAATTTCTGTATTTTTCTTTCCTTCAAAATAATGATATTGATTTTTTGTATTTGAAGCGATCAGAAATTTGAAAGTGTATTTTCCCTTATAATCTTCAATGTAATTTGAAAAATCAATCAGCTTTGGAAGCCCCTTGCGTTCGTCGAGGGAGCCTGCAAAAAGTACCCTGATAGTTTTTGAATCAGCTTCTTCTGATTTTGTTTTTGATTTTGCCGGGTAAAAAAGCTCTTCGTTGACAAAATTATTAAGCACTTCAATTTTTCCCGGATTGATATGATACAAAGTTTCAAGTTCCTTTTTACAGTTAAGACTGACTGCCAGCACCTTCTTCGCCTTTCTGGCACTTATCTTTTCCATAAAGGCAGTTATGGGAGCTGTTTTTCCAAGTCTGGAATATTTTAAGGCCCCCGCCATTGTACCATGATGGATGGAAAGGTCTGCCGGATACAAAAAGCAGTGCCAGGAATTTGCAATTACAATTTTATTGGGAATAAAACAGAGTTTCAGGCTGAGCAGAAAGGGCCAGACCAGGTTCCCGATTTTTCCCTTAAAAAGCCGGCCCCTGGTAATCAGTTCAACCTTATCAAAATTGCGGTTAAGAATATCATTCAGATACCAGCTCACACGCTCCACGCCGCCCTTGTTGCCAAGTCCATTTAGAGAAAGCAGAATGATTTTCTTGTCGCTCATATGTGAAATTATATTATAATCACTGCGGTGTGACAATTAAAAAAATACCCGCCTCGAGGTGAAGCGGGTACTTTTGTTTTGAGCTTAATCCCACCATCTCTATAAGTCAAACGTTTTTTATGTATACGTTTTTTCTATATTATGTTATAATAGAAAGGTGAATAATGTTGATATAACAAAGATTAAGGCTGTAGCATTTGATATCGACGGAACTCTTTACAGAGCGTGGAAGTTCAATTTGCGCATTGCCCCTTATTTTCTTTCGCATTCAATTTTCTTTCTCAAATACGGACTCGTTCGCAGCATTATGCACAAAACAGAAGCCACAAATGAATTCATAAAAGTTCAGGCTTCTCATATGGCTAAAAAACTCAACTGTACACCAGAAGAAGCCCAGCAGAGACTGGAAAAAGTTATTTACAAGGGACTGGAAAAATACTTTGTAAACATCAAACCCTGCAAGGGCTCCATTGAGTTTATAAAAAAGCTTAAAGAAAAAGGCTATAAAATCGGACTCCTTTCAGACTTCCCTCCGGAACAGAAGGGCTCTATCTGGGGAATCCGCGATATGTGCGATGTAGTTCTGGGCTCAGAAGAAGCTGGAGCGCTGAAACCGGATTCAACTCCCTTTTTACAGCTTGCTCAAAAGTTCAACCTTGCACCGGAAGAAATCCTTTATGTCGGCAATAATCATGCCTATGACATAGAAGGCGCACATAAAATTGGAATGAAAACAGCCTGGCTGATTCTTCCGCATTCTGCCTGGATTGGTAAAAAATCTAAAATAGCAGATTTTACCTTCTGGCATTATGGTCAGATATCTGAATTATTCTTTGGGGAAAAATAAAAAATAAAAAAATTGGGTGGGGATAAAAAATGGAAATCGTAATTGCAATTCTCTTTTCTACGGTCATTTCACTTGGAACAGGCTTGTATTTTCGCATGCTCAGTAAAAAAGATGACCCTCTGGAAAGAATCAACAAATTTGCAAACAAAAAAACAAATGAACTGAACGAGGCCTTCAGTAAAATTCAAACCGGCTTCAATACAATCAGCTCAGACTTCCATGCACAGCAGACACAGGCAAATGCGGCAGTAAAGCTTTTGAAGCAGCAGAACGACGAATTCAACACAAAGCTTCAGACCTTTGATCAGAGCATCAATGCCGTAAAAAACATCAAATCGCAGATTGACGCCTATTCAAAAATCCTTGGCGAGCTTAACGATATGACCGCCCAGGTAGAAGAAAATCTGGAAAGACTTCATAAAGAAAGCGGAATTATTTCTACCCTCGACGGAAAGCTTTCTAAACAGCAGCAGCAGATTGTTTCCATCGAAAAAAAGATTCCGGAAATTTCAAAGGAATTTTCTGCAAAAAATGCAGAGCAGCTTAAGGCTGTTGGAACTACCCTGATTGAAAATTACGAAACCCGTGCCCAGAAGCTTGCCGCAGAAATCAAAACTTCTCAGAGCGAGGCAGAAAAGGCTCTTGGCGAAATTAAACAGAGCATTCAGGAGGCCTACAATCAGGCAGCCGCAAGTGCAGAAAAGCTCGAAAACACTGCCTTTGAACACCTTAGCGAGCAGGCTCAGCAGAGAACAGACAAGTACCTCAAAGAGCTTGGCGTTCAGACCTCTGCCCTTCAGAGCGAACTCGAAAAGCAGACTCTGGCCATCAGAAATGATATTACAAACAGAACCGGCATTATTCATGATGAGCTTGAAACAAAAGCGAAAGAGCTCAGCAAAATGTTTGATGACAAAACTGCCGCCGCAACCTCAGCTTACAAGGAATCTGAAAATAAACTTCTTACAGATGCAAAGGCAAATATCTTAAAAATCAACGAAAAGTTCAACGAAAAACTGGAACAGCTTTCCGGCGCATTTGCAGAAAAGGTAGATGCCCTTCAGACAAAATACAATCAGCAGCTGGAAAGCATTGGTGGCCGCAACGACGGACTTATTGCAAAAACTCTTGCCCGCTTTAACGAAGACAGTAACAAGCTCGAAGCAGAATATACAAAGCAGATGGAAAGCATTCAGAAGAAAAACGAAGGCAACTACTCTGCCCTTGCAGAAAAGTTTGATGATGATTTCAAGAAGTTCCAGGAGACTTACACTGCCGCCTTTGACAATGCAACCGCAACAAACAACAAAAAGGTTAACGAGTTCAATCTGCTCTTTGTTGAAGAGCACAAAAAGTTTGCAGATGAACATCAGCGTCTTATTAATGATTTTACCGAGCTGCTTAATTCTTCTCAGGCAGAAAACGACAGAATGGTTTCTGAACTTAAAGAAGGCCAGAACCAGCAGATTAACAGCCTCAACGAAATCTATAATGCTGAATATACAAAAATCAAGGAAGAATACCTTGGCCGCTTTGAAGGCTTGCAGGACGAATACTCTCAGCAGATTGACGGACTTCAGAATGTATTCGGCAATCGCATAGAAGAGCTTTCAAATACAGAAGAAGATTACAAGGCAAGAATTGAAGGCCTGCGTTCACAGCTGGAAACAAGCCTGCGTCAGTGCAACGAGCGTTCAATGTCTCTGCAGACAGAAATTACAGATATGCAGGAAAAGCTTTCCGAAACCCTCAAGCAGGTTGCTTCGGAAGCAACTACATCTGTTCAGAATGCAGAAGCTTCTGTTCAGGCAATCAAGAGCCAGTGTGATGAAGCAGAACGCAAGGCCGCTGAGCTTAAGCCTGAGCTCGAAGAAAAGATCAGCCAGATGAACATGAGTCTGGACAGCGTTCAGAGCGAAACAATTTCTAAACTAGAACGTCTCCAGGCTGCTACAGAAAGCAAGATTGAAGAAATCACAAAAGAAACTACTTCTAAGATTGATATACTCCAGACTTCTGCAGAAAATCAGTTTGCGGCAATTTCGAAAGAAACCTCTGCTCAGATTGAAAATTTCCAGAGCTCAACAGAAAGTCAGCTTGCAGCAATCCAGAAAGAGACTTCAGCAAAAATCAACGCACTTCAGAACAGCTCAGAAAATCAGCTTGAAGCAATTCAGAAGGAAACTGCTCAGACTCTCAAATCTCTGCAGGGCGACTCAGACAATCAGTACGAAAATCTTAAGAAAGAAACCCTTGCCAGAATTGAAGCCTTTAACAACGAAACAAACCGCCAGCTCGAAGGCTTTAAGGGCGACACCTCTGCCCGCCTGGACAACTTCCAGAACGAAACCGATGCCCGCCTCGAAAGCCTTACAAAAATCATTACAGATTCTGTACGCAAGGCTGTCAGCGAAAGCGAGGTTAAGCACCTCAGCATTCTCGAAAATGTTGACGCCCAGCTTCAGGCCTATAAAAAGGATATTGAATACAAGCTGTCGCAGATTCAGGTTTCAGAAAGCGATATCGACACCCTCGAAAAGAGCCTTAAGGCTGCAATGGGCGAAGTTCAGAACCGCATACTCCGCGAGTTCGAAGGCTTCACTGAAAATCAAAAGCAGAAGCACGAAGAGTTCAGCAATACTATTAAAGAAGATTCTGCTGAAATCGAGCAGAAAATCAGCGAAATCAACCGCTCTCTCGACAGCCTCAAGGAAACTGCAACCGGCAGCATGAGTGCCAAGATTCAGGAATTTGAAACAGAGTTTAATCAGATTCTTTCTACAAAGAGCAACGAGATTGATACAAATCTTGCTGAATGGAAGCACGACCTGGATTCTAAGCTTACCACTATTTCAAATACTTACGAAGATTCACGCAAAAAGGTTGAAGCTAAGTATCTGGAAGATTATAAGACTGGAATCGAAGGCCTGCAAACAAGAGCTTCAGACCAGTACACAAAGATGGCCGCTTCTATTGAACAGACAAAGAACGACCTGCAGGATTCTATCAACGACATTCAGGAATTTGTAAACCGCTTTAAGAGCGACACAGACAATTCCATCAATTCTCTTACAAAGGCTTCTGAAGAAGCACTTAAGAAAGAAATTGAACATAACAAGGAACTGGTTCAGACAAGCCTTACCAAGCTTCAGGAAGATCTTCTGGGAGACCTCAAGCTCTTTGAAGAGTCACTCAAAACAAGACAGGAAACAGGTTCTTCTTCTATCGATGCCGCTCTTGCAGAATTCAACACCTGGAAGCAGCAGCTTAAGAATCAGTTCGAAGATTCAGAAAACATCTTCGCTCATGACCTTGAAAGCTTCAAGGCTCAGACTGATGACAGGATAAAGGAAGAAGCTCAGAAGCTTTTGCAGAACATGAACGATTATGCCGTTTCTGTACAGAATCAGCATAATGAATTGAACGACAAGATTTCTGACCTTCAGAATAAAACTGACAGCTCAATCAAATCTTACGAAGAAAAGTCTGCCGGCATTCTTAATCAGATGGGCAGCATGTACAAGCAGATGCTCGAAGAAGCAAAGAAGCGTCTTGCAGAACAGGATGCTGCCGCAACCGAAAGAGCAGATGCCTTTAAGAAAACCCTTAAAGAAGCAGAAGACAAAAATACTGCAAGCCAGTCTGCCTTTACCCTCAAGATGCAGGACAACGCAAACCTTATTCAGACCCGCCTGGGCGAAATTGAAAAGGAACTGCAGGATGTTAAATCAAATATCCAGAACTACGAAACTGCAGACAAGATGCGCCGCCAGCTGGAAGCAAATGTTGCAGAGCTCAACAATGCCTTTACTAAGCTTAAGAGTTATGCAGATTCAGCTGATAAGATGAATGTTCAGTACACTTCTATTCTTAAGATTAACGAAGAAATCAACCGCCAGCTGGCCGGAATGGAAGCACAGAAGAATCGTGTTGTTGGACTTGAACAGCAGTTCAACAAGATGCTGGCTCTTTCGAACACAATTGATGAGCGCATGCAGTCTTTGAATACTACTTCAGATGATTTGCAGAGTATGGAAGTTACAGTACGCAACTACAACGACCGCCTGCAGTATGTTTCAGAACAATACGAGCGCCTTGAGAAAAAAGATGAAGTAATCAACCGCATCAAGACAGATGTTGATTCTCAGTTCGAAAAACTTAAAGACCTTGAACAGCGCCTAACAAACTGTAACCGCCAGGCAGTTTCGCTTCCACAGGAAATCAAGGAAGTACAGAACAGCGTAGACCGCATTCTCCAGAACGGCCCTAAGATTACAGATGCTATCGGCCGCCTCGAAACTCTCGATGGAATTATTGCCGATACCGACAAGCGAATTGAAGCCCTTAATTCTGTAACTACAGGTATTAAGAAAACTCAGCTGGATCTTGAAGGCATGAACCGCGAGGTAAACAGCAAGTTTAAGATTCTTCAGGGTATGACTCAGCAGGAGCTTGCAAAGAAGCCTAGAAGTAAGGGAAATACAATTAATCCACAGATTAATGAAACTGTACGTGCCCTCAAGCAGAAAGGCTGGACAATTGCTGAAATTGCAGAAAATGTAAAGCTGACAGAAAATGAAGTTGATTTGATTCTTCAGTTACCTGAGTAAGGCAACAGCGGTGGTTGAGCTTGTCGAAACCACCTTTACAGAAGTCTGCGGTGATTTCGACAGGCTCAATCACCGTATTTTTCGAGCAGACAAACTACCTGGGCTTCTACAGCCTCACTAGTACCAACCGGCGGGAGCTTCTCGCCGGTTTTTGCTTTAACAAAGATTTGATTTGAATCCACGCCAAGTATCCCCGCAATACTTTCAATTACGTCGCGGCGCCGTGGCAAAAACTTTGGCTGCTCCAGCTTTATAACACAATCGAGGTTAACAAGAGCCCAGCCGGCAGCCTGCACATCCTTCCAGACAGCGCGAAGCAGGTCGGCCGAATCTGCGTCCTTCCATTTTGCCTCTTCCGGCGGAAAGTAGGAGCCAATATCGCCAAGCCCGGCCGCCCCCAGCAGGGCATCTGTAATTGCATGAAGCAGAACATCGCCGTCGGAATGTCCATCCTCACCTTTTTCAAAATCAAAGGTTACGCCGCCAAGAATCAAGCGGCGGCCTGTAACCAGGCGGTGAAGATCATAACCAAGCCCTACACGAATCATTTCAGTGCCTCCAGCAACAATGTCATTGTCGGGCTTGACCCGACAATCCAAGTTTTTCCAAATCCGATAAATATGTTATTTTAATATTCTTTACATCACCCTTTGTTACGCGGACCGGCCCGCAGTAGGCACCCCAGATTTCTGTGTCATCGGTGTATTCGCGGCCGTCGGCGGCAGCTTTTCCGTGAGCCTCTAGCAGTTCCTTAAAGCGGAAGCATTGCGGAGTCTGGACTGCCGTAAGCTTACTGCGCTGCAAATGGCGCACAATAAAGCCCTGGTCATCAATTTCTTTCTGAGTGTCAGTTGGTGTCACTCCAGGAACAGAAGCACCGGATTCAAGAGCGGCCTTGAGGGCTTCCATTATTACCTGGCGGCTTACAAACGGTCTGGCCCCGTCATGAATCAAAACAATATCCGGATTTCCAGTTACAGCAAGCAGACCATTATACACAGACTTCTGCCGGGTATCTGCCCCTTCTGCAATTCTTACTTCTGGAGCAAGAGGGCCCAGGGCTTCTATACATTTTTCAATACCACCCGCAGGACAAGTCACAATAAAGTCTGTAATTTCGAAGTCTGTACAAGCGTTTAAAAAAGTTTCAGCACAGACCGAAAGGACTGTGCCGTTCTTAAAAGGAAGATATTCTTTTTTGATTCCGCTACCGATTCTTGTAGAAGAACCGGCCGCAGTAATTATAATTGCAATTTTAGAATGAATCGTCTTCGTCGTCAAAATCTTCATCCGCACCCATATCATCTGCTGAATCATCGTCATCATCAGAATCATCAGATCCACGGCGTCCATTTCCGTCCGAAATATCATCCATCAAATCATCATCTTCATCATCATCAAGAATCATTGTATGTTTGATTTTTGGAGCAGCTCCAGGCGGTTCAAGCTTTGTATGAATTTCCTGTTCAATTTCTTTAGAAGATTTTCCGAGGGCAAAAGCAATTTCGTCTTCAAGCAACTTCTTTGCTGAATCATAAAGCTTGCGCTCAAGAATCGGCAGCTCCTTAACTTTGCTTCTGTTATAAAGACAGCGAACGATTGTCGCAATATCCTTTACGGTTCCCTTCTTAAGAAGGTCAAGGTTCATCTGATAACGGAGCTTCCAGTCCGAAGTAATCGGTTCAAAATCATCCGAAAGAAGGTTCAGAGCTTCCTGAGCCTCCTTTGCCGAAACAATCTGGCGGATTCCAAGGTTCTCTGCATTTGCAACCGGAACCATAACAACCATGTCAGAGGCTTCAATATAAATCTTATAGTAAGGAGTAGTCTCGTCTTTAAAAGTCTTTTCAAAAACTTCCTTTACAATTCCAACACCCTGACTTGGGTAAACAACCTTCTGGTTAATTTTAAACTTATGTGCCATATAGATATAATATATCACAAAATCACAAAAAATTCAAATCAAAGAAACTCTGATGGATATATACTCCCGTGGAAAATGACACTCGCCAACGGGGATGAGGCTTCATCGCAAACTTTGACATTTGTTGCTTAACTTTACAATTTCTTGTATATTAGACGAATTATTATGGAAGAATTACACACAGAAAACACGGTGGTTGAGAATGTTGAAACCACCGACACACCGGACACTGTTACTTTTGAAGATTTAGGACTCGATGAATATACTCTTAAGGCCGTTGAGAAAAAGGGCTTTGTAACTCCTTCGCCTATTCAGGTGCTGGCTATTCCGCGCCTGCTTACCGGCGATACTAACCTGATTGCCCGCGCCCGCACTGGTACTGGTAAAACTGCCGCTTTTGGACTTCCAATCATTCAGAACGTACGCGGCAAATCTGACCATGTTGAAGCTTTGATTCTTGAGCCTACCCGCGAGCTTGCCGTTCAGACCTGCACCGAGATGCAGTCTTTTGCAACAGAGGCTTACCCTCGCACTACTGTGCTTTACGGCGGCGCTTCTTATGCTAATCAGATTAAAGACCTTAAGCGGGGCTGCGAGGTTGTCGTAGGAACCCCTGGCCGAATCAAAGACCACATTGAACGCAAGACTCTGGACCTGAGCAAAATCAAATACTTCATTCTTGATGAAGGCGACGAAATGCTGGACATGGGCTTTATTGACGATATAGAAGAGATTTTCCGTCATGCAAACCCGGACTGCCGCATTCTCCTTTTCAGCGCAACTATGCCTGCCCCAATTCTCAAGATTGCCGGCGACTTTATGGGCGAGTATGACATTATCGAAGAGGAAAAGGTTATAGACGAAGCCCTCCTGATTGACCAGAAATACTGGGTTGTAAAAGAGAGCGAAAAGATTGAAGCTCTTGTCCGCCTCATCGATATCTCCCCGGATTTCTACGGTCTTGTATTTACAATGACTAAGTCTGATGCAGACCGAGTTACCCGTGAACTGGATTTGCGTGGTTACGAAGCGGCAGCCCTTCACGGAGACATCATGCAGAATCAGCGTGAAAAAGTTCTCGAGCGCTTCCGCATGAAAAAGACCCGCATTCTTGTTGCAACAGACGTTGCGGCCCGCGGTATCGACATCAAGGGAGTTTCGCACGTTGTAAACTATTCTCTTCCTTTTGATACTGCAACTTATGTTCACCGCATTGGTCGTACTGGCCGCGCCGGAACAGAAGGAATTGCCGTTACCTTTGTAAGACCGGAAGAGCGCCGCAAGCTCGGCTTCCTTTCAAAGAATATCAGAAAGGCAACCAAGAGCGATTTTGAAGAAGGCAAGATTCCGGAAGTAAAAGAGGTTCTGGCTGTTAAAAACGAGCGCGTTATCGCAGAACTCAAAGAAAAGCTTTTTACCCCGTGTCATTCCGAACTTGATTCGGAATCTCACGAAGACGAAACAACAACAACTTCTGTCCGCGAAAAGCTCCTTACCCAGACCTTTACCGACCTGGCCGCAGCCCTCTGCGAAAACCAGGACCCTCAGCAGGTTTTAGCCGGGGTACTTTCCATTGTTTACGGCGACCAGCTTTCAAGCAAGCATTACGGAAAAATCAATACAAAATCGGCTGCCCCACGCGGCGACCAGAAGCGTATTTTCATCTCTCTCGGTAAGCGCGACGGTTACCATGCCCGCGAAATTGCAGACTACTTCAGCGAGCTGCTCCATATTCCTGGCCGCCTTGTAGACGACATAGATGTTGCCCAGCAGTTCTCACTCGTAAGTCTGCCTGTGGCTTCTGCCCGTAAGGCTATTGAGCTTTCTAAGAGCAATAAGAAGATTCCTCACATGCATTATGATGATAAGGAAGAAGACCGTGGTACACGCCGCACCCGCAAGGCAGCCTTTGCTGACCGTGACGACAAAGCACGTGCAGGCAGCACAGACCGCCCTTCCCGCGGCAAACGAGGCCCGGCTAAATCAGAC
>JAEEGJ010006649.1_pt1 | contig 34335 bp, 27 predicted proteins | sample 8958761 | NCBI WGS metagenome assembly JAEEGJ01 (sample SAMN16246546, study PRJNA631951) | gut metagenome | biome: gut microbiome; feature: rumen; material: RS-attached | host: Bos | place: Iran: Karaj | collected 2018-10
CTGTACTTGATGAAGATAACAAGATCTTAGGCGTTATCACATCACAGAGTATCGTTGAGGTAGTCGATGATGAGCTCGGTGAAGACTACGTTAAGTTCGCCGGACTTATTGCAGAAGAAGACCTGAAAGAGCCCCTGGGCCAGAGTATCAGGAAGAGAATGCCGTGGCTTCTCGTCCTCTTGTGCCTCGGCATGATCGTATCAACTCTGGTAGGCGCTTTTGAGGCCGTTATCGCGCAGCTTACGATCATCATGGCATTCCAGTCCCTGATCCTCGACATGGCAGGTAACGTAGGTACGCAGTCGCTCGCTGTTACGATCAGAGTCTTAACAGACGAGAACCTGACTGCCGCACAGAAGTTCAAGCTGGTATTCAAGGAGTCGAAGGTCGGTCTTTCAGTTGGTCTCATCTTAGGTATCGCGTCAGTTATCCTGATCGGCGTTTACCTTATGGTACTCAAGCACAAGGAACCTGTATTTGCTTTTGCTGTAAGCGGATGCATCGGCGTATCCCTGCTCGTATCGATGATATTCTCGTCCATCATCGGCACATTGATCCCGCTCTTCTTCAAGAAGATCAATATCGACCCTGCGGTAGCTTCAGGACCCCTGATCACGACAGTAAACGACCTTATCGCCGTAGGCTGCTACTACGGAATGAGCTGGCTTTTGCTGATCAACGTCATGCAGCTTCACGCTATGTAACTGACACGATGTAACAATGTTAAAAGAGGAAAAATAATATGGAACACGTAAGATTCAGCCCCAGCGGCGTCTGCTCCGTTCAGATAGATTTCGATATCGAGGACGGCAAGATCTATAATGTTAAATATATCGGAGGATGCAACGGCAACCTCAAGGCAATCGGTAAACTGGTTGAAGGCAGGGATGCCAAGGAGGTCGCTGATATATTAAGAGGCAACACCTGCGGTATGCGTGGAACTTCCTGCGCTGACCAGCTCGCAAAGGCTATCGACCAGTACGCAGGCTGATCCTTTATCCGCACAGGATGGTTTAATGGGCACAACTAACGGACAGACGGCATTATCCAAAGAAGACACCCGCAACTACGGATTGGATATTCTTAAGATCCTTTCGATGGTCTATGTGGTCATTCTCCACGCTTTGGGCCAGGGCGGAATGCAGGACAAGGGAAGCCTTGGAATGCAGTTTGCCGTTATGGCCCTGTTCTATGTCACGACGCCCGCAGTCAATATTTTCGCGCTCGTGACAGGATATGTATCCTTCACGGACAAGAAGAAGCCCCTTAACCGCAAGAGACTTTTTGAGATGTGGTTCCAGGTCGTATTCTATGCGCTCCTGATCACCGCCATCTGCAGATTTGTAATCCCTGATGCCGTAACCACAAGGGATTTTGTCAGCTCGGTGATGCCGCTCTACTACGATATCTACTGGTATTTCACGGCTTACTTCCTGGTATCTGTCTTATCGCCGTTCATAAACGCAGCAGTAAGGGCCCTTCCTGTTCCGACACTTCGAAAAGTATTCTTCGTGATGATCTTCTTCTTCTCATTCTTCACGAGCTTCTGCTACAGCCTTAATATCCTCACATCACACACCTTCACATGGATATTCCTGCTCTACATCATGGGCGCCATCATGAAGAAATGCCATATCGGCGAGAGCCTTCCTTCAAGTGTTCTTGTGATCGGCATCATCTTATGCAATCTCTTTAACTGGATCATCACATGGGTGGGTGAGAAATATGTGTCAGGTTCAGACTGGTACTTCACTGTCTTAAGCGATTACATCTCTCCGACAATGGTCATCCAGACGATCTTCTATCTCCTTCTGTTTAGAAAGATAAAGGCCGGAGGCTTTGCAAAGAAGATAATAAAATTCTTGTCGCCCCTTGTATTTGCGACCTATCTTATCGACACGCATCCCGTGATCTACAGGGACGTCATGGACGGATTATTTGCTCCGCTTACTGAGTGGAATGTATTCCTCACGATCGCTTTCCTCATAGGATTTGGAATCGTATTTGTAATAGCCGCATGCCTTATCGACAAGGTAAGGAGCCTTCTGTTCAAGCTCATCAGGATCGATAAGCTCGCAGGCTTTATCGCAGATGTGACGGTCAGGATCACAGATGTGATAGGAAATGGAAAGTAAAATAGAAAAAGCCCGCGGTAATTAGATCAGCGGGCCTTTTCATATATGTTTAACTTATTCCTTGTTTATTCTTTATAAGCGGTGTATGTCTTGACGTTTAATACTGTCTCTCCGTCGATCTGGAGGGCAACAGGACGGTCGAATGTTACCTTGATCCTGTGACCTGTCTTTACTTCAACGTTCTTCGGGTGGTCGATATGCTTGCCCTTGAAGATCGAAGGGAAGATCATGAGGGTCTTGATCTTGCCGCTGCCGTGGAAAAGAAGGAGAGATAAGAGTCTGTCCTTGCTGAGTCTGTCCTGGGCAGGAGTTGCGATCATGCCGCCGCCGTAATAACGGCCGTTCATTGAAGGTGCGAGCCAGACCTTCTTGTAGGAGTAGTGGGTTCCGTCGACTTCGATCTCGGCATTGGTGGGCTTGTATTTGAAAAGAAGTCCGTTGATAGCGATGCTCGTATAGTCGATCTTCTTGTTGCCTGCTTCTCTCTGGCGGTCGCCTTCTTCACAGCAGTAGCCGTCTATTCCGTAGCCGATGCCATTAAGGAAGCGCTTCTTCATACCGTTTACTTCAACGAAGGGCAGGTCCTTCAGGTACTGTTCGATGCGGATAGGGTTGTCACCGGGCTTCTTGCCCAGGTCGTTCCAGAAGTCGTTGCCGCTTCCTGTAGGATAGTAGTAGATGGCAGGAAGGATCCTCATGCCGTCGGTATCATTAATGAAATGATTGAGCGTACCGTCGCCTCCGCAGATGATGATCTCATCTTTTATGGTAAGGTCAGCAAAGAAACTCTCAAAATCAGTGATCTTCGTGATGTCCTTGTAGGACACCTGCTTGCCGCGCAGGAAAGTCTTAAGGTCATCCACTTTGTCCTTGCCGGTTCCGTTTCCGGAGAGCATGTTAAACAGTACGTAAGTTGACATTTTTATCTTCCTCCTCATATTTTTCGACAAAAGATAACATCAGGCTTCTTGCATGATCACCGATATCATTGCAGCGCATTTCCCTGACAGTTTCCGCCGACATAACATCCAGCACCTCGAAATAGATATCAGTCTTGTGCAAGGGGAAATTCTTTCTCATCTTGTCCGCTCCGCTGATACCGCAGATAACGACCGGAACATCTGCCTTCTGGGCGATCTTGAAGATTCCGTTGTGGAACGGGAGAAGACCGTCGCCGAAATTCCTTGTGCCTTCCGGATAAACTGCCACGGACACCTGATCGTTCCTTATAAGGTCAGCAGCCTTCTCGATGGTCTTCATGGCGTTTCTGGGATTCTCACGGTCAATGGGCAGGAAGCAGCAGCGTCTGATTATCCTTCCCCAGCAGGGAACATTGAAATTCTCTTCTTTGGAAATGAATGCCAGATCGTAATCCTGAAGCAGGAACCATGTTGTGATGGGATCTAACTTGGATTTGTGATTGCAGACAAGAAGGAATCTCTGATCCTGAGGGAACTTCTCAAAGCCTTTGGTATGGAAATGAACGCGTCCGAAAAAAACCAGGTACCATGTCGAACTGACAAGAAGCCACCTGTAAAAACCGCTGTGCTTATCGTAAAGCTTCTTCGTATCCACAAAGCATGAGCAGATAACGAGAAAAACCCAATAAGCCAAAAACAGCGCGATCAAAATAACGATCGACCAAAGTACCAGTTTCATGCAAGACCCTACCTAACCTTAGGGATAATATATCAGAACTAAGGTTTATTTGATAATCAAATTTTTCGTCAATTGTTCGGTAGAATCAACAAAAAGAAGAATACAAAAATTGCGGCCTGAATCTCAAAATCGCAAGAAATGTATAGCGCTAATGACAGAATAACAGTATTTATCTTTATTTTTTGGGACTCACGTCAAATCGCAATGCTTGTTAATTCAACCATTCTTGCTGTATCATAAATCGTACAAGCAGCAAACAACAAGAATGCTTTTTTCGCGGAGGTATTATGAAAAAAGGATTTATCAAAGCAGTCGCTTGCGCTTTGGCAGGTTTATTCCTCTTAAGCGGATGTGACTCACTTCCCAACGGATCTAACGGTCCTCACGAAGTCCCTACCACTATCAAGGCAGACTTCACACAGAAGGAGAAGAAGGGCAACTGGATCACTTACGGTGATTGCAAGGTCGAGACAAAGGACGGAACAGCCGTTATCACAAAGCGTTCCGCAAGCAACACGGGTATTGCTATTCCTTGCGCTGACTACAGGGGCAACACTGTAAAGGCTTATGTTAAGGCTTCTTCCGAGAACGATTCCATGACTCTCTCATTGAAGTATGAGTTCTACGGCAACGTTTCATATGTAAACATCGCCGCAGGCCAGGCTGATGAGGCAGGCATCACAGAGATCACAGGCACCATCCAGATCCCTGACAATGCACAGAATGCAATGATCTATCTCGAGGCAAATGATGTCAGGGATATCACTGTATCTGCTATGGAAGTAAGCATCGAGGGCGAGTTCAACAACCTCACAGGCACACCTGTCGAGTCATTGGAAGATCCCACGAAGACAGCTTCTCTCGCAGCAGCTTACGCTGACTACTTCAAGTTCGGCGTTGCATCTCCTGCAACAGTAATGACCAACAAGAACGATTCTTTCAGAAAGCTTCTTAAGACTCAGTTCAACTCAGTAACACCTGAGAACGAGTTAAAGCCCGATTCCGTTCTTGATGCAGCAAGGTGCAAGAACGATCCTGCTAAGTTCAACGAAGCTCCGGCTATCCATTTCGACGCAGCAAAGCCGATCCTCGACTACTGCAAGAAGAACAACATCCCGATGAGAGGTCATACTCTTGTCTGGTATTCACAGACACCTTCCTGGTTCTTCTATGAGAATTACAACGTTAACGGACAGCTCGCGAGCAGAGATCTCATGCTCAAGCGTATGGAGAGCTACATCGACCAGGTTATGAACTGGTGCGAGAAGAACTACCCCGGCGTTATCTATGCATGGGACGTTGTAAACGAAGCAGCAGCTGATGACGGCGGAATGAGAGACTGCTACTGGAAGCAGGTAATCGGTGACGATTATGTTGAGAAGGCTTTCGAGTTCGCAAGAAAGCATGCTCCCGCTAACGTACAGCTCTTCTACAACGACTACAATGAGTATCAGACATCCAAGCAGGAAGATATCCTCAAGATGTTAAAGCCCGTTGCAGCAGCAGGCAACATCGACGGTATGGGCATGCAGAGCCACATCAGCTCCGGCCTCAATATCGACAACTACGTTGCAGCAGCAAAGAGATATGCTGACGAACTCGGCGTTAAGATCCACATCACAGAGCTCGACGTAACAGCACCCAAGTCTCTTAACCCTATGTACGACCAGGGCGTTTACATGCAGAAGTTCTTCGAAGCGATCATCGCAGCTGACAAGGCAGGCGTTCCGATCGAGTGCGTAACAGTCTGGGGTCTTACAGACGACATGAGCTGGAAGTCTTCCACAAAGCCGTTGCTCTTCTACGGTAACCTCTCACCGAAGCCCGCTTACGAAGGCGTTATGTGCGCTATCAACGGCGGCGAAGTAGCTAAGCCCGCTGACTATCAGGAGCCTAAGACAGACTCAACTCCTTTCGTAGAGGATTACGAGGATAAGAAGTTCACAGGCGGACCGAGATACAGCTCTGTTCAGAAGATCGTTGAGGGCGGTTACGAGAGTGACTACTGCCTCATGAATTCCGAGGGCTACGCTGAGTACGACGGTTACTCCATCGACGTAACAAACTATGTAGGCCACACGATCAAGGTAACATTCGCTATCAAGTCCAAGGCTCCTACATGCAAGTGCACAGCTGACATCGACGGCACATGGCCTACAGTAGCTGAGGTTCAGACCGGCTCCGACGAGTGGGTACTTGGCGAAGGTCAGTACACGATCGAAGCAGGCACACCGAGCCTTACGATCTATTTCGAGAGCGTGGATATGAATCCTTTCTATCTCGATAACGTAAAGATCGAAGTAATTGATTAATATCGCAGGTATTAATAAGACACAGAAATGGGGGCGCCGCAAAACGGTGCCCTCTTTCTTTTGCCGTATTTGCCCCGCCCCTCCCGGCATCAAATCGGCAAAGGTTTGGTGTCTTTTTCGCGATTTCTATTCCAAAATCACAAAAAACTTTTAGAGTATAGACAGGATAAAAGGAATACATTTCCGGAGGGAATTTTCATGTTTAAGAGAAGAATTGTTGCTTCGCTGCTGGCGGTAAGCCTTGCTGCGCCGGTGCTGATGTCCTGTTCAAAAAAGGGTTCTGATACTATAGTCAGCGAGAATGATCCGTGGTACGAATCCACGAGATTTGAGCTCGACATGGACATTCTGCCGACCGAGATGCTGGGCAACACTGAAGTATGCTACGGCAACGGAAAGATCTATCACGTATACGGCCTTACAAATCTTGCAGACTACGACAATTACAGAAGGACGATGCTTGATGCCTACGATGAGAAGGGAAACAGGATAAGTTCTATCAAGCTTAAGGATCCTGCGGGCTATTCTATCGAGAGAGTGGATATATTAGGATCCCCTGATGAGAAGAATCAGGCCGAAGCCGTAGTAAATCTTTTCGCGCAGGGCGGATTTGAGGATGCGGTCGTAAAGATCAACCTCGAAAGCGGGGAAGTTACGGACCCCAAATTCTTCAAAGATGAAAAAGGCAATCCCATCGAGATCTCTTTGGGCGGCCAGGACGTTGTCGGCATAACCAAAGTCTATGCGGCAGGAGAATACTATATTCCGGTCATCATTGCGGTGAGAGAGGCAAATGTTCCTTCCGTAAATGCCTATGTTTTCAAGGGTCCGGAATTTGTGTGCCGGCTTGATTTTTCCGGGCTCATAAATGTGATAGATGTCGAGGAGTTCTCATTTGATGCTTCGAACGGCGCGCTCTGCACCGTCGGATATACGCGGAATGAAGGACAGCTGGTCCTGAAGTTCGATGCGAAGACCGGAAAGAAGATAAGCAGTGCCAAGTATGATATGGTTACCCATCTGGATCCTGCCGACTACAAAGCTGTACCCAGCGGCGATCTCTGCAAGATCGATACGCTCGGCAACATAACAAAGCTCGACCTTCAGGCAGGTGAAGCAAAGACTGTCGTTGATAACAACTGGTATACGCCGTACTTCTCAGACCTCTCGGCCGAGAAGATAAAGCTCATCTCCTGTGACAGCGACAGGACGGTCATCTACTCAATGAATTCGACCGAGTACTCGATGTTCTTCACGGGCTACAACGAATCAGTCACTATCCTTACAAAATGCGAAAAGAACCCTAACGCGGGCAAGAAGATAATCGAACTTGCAACGCCGATTGATAAGAACATTACAGAGTATCTGTCGAATGCCATCTATGAATTCAACAGAACCGACAATGAATATCTCATAAAGGTCTGGAGCAAGTATAAGACCGGCATTAAGACCGGCAGGGATTTCTCGATCCTCCATATGGACAGCGAGAAGGTATATACGATGATCCAGGAGCTGAAAGGCAAGGACGCGCCTGACCTGGCGGTCGGCATCCAGCAAAATTATGCGATGCGCGATGATATTTTCGAAGACCTCACGGGATACCTTGATCAGGCGGTCGCAGATCAGCAGTTCGGCAACATCATCGAGGCTTCAAAGATCGGCGGCAAACAGTATTTCCTGCCCGTAACGCTTGAGATAGAAGGCCTTGTCACCGACAAATCTTATGTTAAAGACGGTGCCGTGGGTATCACCTTCGATGACTTCGACAAGATGGTCAGGGAAAAGCTCGACGGCTTTACACCGTACGATTATCCGGAATCAAGATTCAACAACAGGAAGGCATTCCTCTTATCCTGCACCGATACAAAGGCAGCGATAGAAGGCGGCCAGGCAAACTTCGGCACGGACCAGTTCTATGCCGCAGCTGAATATACAAAAGATCACTTTACCAAGAACAGCTATGAACAGTCAGACACACTGGAGTGGGCTGATGAAGTAAAGAAGCCGCGCACAGGCTGCCGCTACGAGACGGTCGACAGCTTTATCAAGTTTGTTCATGCCTGCAAGTCATCTGAAGGCAGCTACACGATTTTGGGAACCCCTTCAGTTGACGCAAGAGGCCCCAGGTTCAGAGCCATAGAGACGGTTTCCGTTACAGCCCTGTCGGATGTTAAGGACGGTTGCAGGAAGTTCATCAACTTCCTTTTCGCAGGCGCCGGATTCGGAGAATCATCCAGGGAGTTCTTAAACCTCGTTACCAACAAAGAGATCATGGCAAGGAATGTCTCGATCATTACCGAGAAGAATAATGAAGGCACCAAGAGCTTCGAGGAGCTGGCCGAATACATGGGCGGCATAAGTGAATACGTCAGCGTGTACGGATATAAGTATTCCACCAAGGACATGGAAGAAGCCATGCTGGAGAGTATGTCCAAGATCTCCACATACACTTACGATGATCCGGTACTGACAGCTTTCCTCGTCGAAGACACCGCGCCTTATTATGCAGGCGACCGTTCGCTCGACGACGTGGTCAGGATCATCAACGACCGCGCCACGAAGTACATTAAGGAGATGTAAAGCCTCTGATCATTTGCATTACTTCCGATGCTGATTTATTCTTTCTTTAATGGATATCAAGTTCAACAAAAAGGGTAAACTCAGCATCGATATAGCCGCAAGCGCTGTATGGTGTTTATTCGTGCTTATCGTTTCCGGCTGCGACTGGAATCTTTTAAGCCCTGTCCGCACAATAATCCTTGTATTGGGATTTGCGGGATTCTCATACCTTATCCTGATGAACGCCGGAAAAGCAAAAGAAGAGCGCATCATCGCCATTGCCACGATCCTCGCCATCGGCATCAGGACGTTCTACGTGCTTTATACCGGAGCAAACCAGAGACAGCACGACATGGGTGAGTTCGGCGTTTACCACGAGATGAACTACCACTCTGAATACATCGAATACCTTCTGAACACTCACAGGCTTTACGATCAGAACATAACCGAGCACTGGCAGTTCTACCATCCGCCGTTCCTGCACATCGTCAGCGCGGTCTTCTTCGGAATTTACAGGAAGATAGCGCCTTCCATGGCAAATAACTGGGATGCTCTGCAGTGCCTCTCACTGTTCTATTCTCTCGTGACATTAGCTGTCCTGAAGAAATTTATAGATCTCTGGAACTTATCCAAAAAGGGCAGGACGACAGCTTATATGGTATTTGCGTTCCTTCCCCAGTTCATAGTCTTTGCTGGCGCGTTAAATAACGATCCGCTGTCTGTGCTCTTTGCAATTGCAGCGCTCTACTTATCCATTCTCTGGTATAACAGCGAGAAGAAGTCCTTTGCAACTCTCATGGGAATAAGCGTCCTGATAGGCCTTGGCATGATGACCAAGCTCTCTGCAGGACTCATCGCGGTGCCCGTCGGATTCCTTATGGCAAAGGCATTTTTCGAATCGAAGAAAAAGCTCAGCTTCGTGTGGAAATATATTGTTTTCCTTCTGGTCTGCGCGCCTTTGGGACTCTGGTACCAGGTGAGGTCTTATATCCTCTGGAAGGTGCCGCTTACTTACGTCGCAGTTCCTGATTACAATTACAATCCTGGCCTTCTGATCCCTGATGTGCCTTTCTGGGACAGGTTCATCGCATTCGGTGACGGAATTGACTACAACATAATATCCGAGACATTGAATGAGGCTGTTTTCGACGGCGAATACTACAGAAAACACATGGTGCTCGCACTCGTCGGATATCTGCTCCTGGCGTCGTTCACGGTATTTACGATCACGATCGTGCTCAACTTCATTTTCGCATGGGTCAAAGAGAGAAATCTGATGAATCTTCTCATGACGATACTTCTCGTCTCACAGCTGGGATTCTACATCCACTTCTGCTTTGCATTCCCTTACACATGCACGATGTCTTACAGGTATATCGTCCCGACGATCGTCGCAGGCGCTTATTATACTGGCCTGTCTGAGGATAAGGCGCCGAGGCTCTTAGCGCTGATTACGAAGATATCCGTATATGCGGTCGCAATCTTCTCGATGGCGCTCTACCTGTTTACATGGCACCTCGACGTGAGCGGCGTCTTCCACTGATCAGACAAACTTCGCATCCGTTAACGACCAGAAAGTCGCGCCATCTTCATCGTACGTCCCGAAAACGCCCTGTATCGTGATCTCAGCGCCTTCAGCGGGATAATTCTCAGGATATGCTTTATCGCCCTCCAGAATGAATTCTATGCCCTGCTGGCAGCATGCTGCGGCATCTGATACGAAGCACGCGAAATGATACTTATCCTTTGCCTCGTCGTAATAGACGGTGAACACGCCTGACACCTTGATGGTCCTGCCGATATATTCCTTGGGGAAGATCATCATGTTGTAGACTTCGGCATAGATAAGGTCCGAAGAAAGCTTTGTAAGGTCATAATCTATTCCGTCAGAACCTAAAGACTCCGCCGAATAATCAGCGAGCGGATCCGGCGTTGGGGAGGGAAGAGTGGTCTCTGACGTGGCAGAAGTCACTTCCGAATTCTCTTCCGACATCCTTGATTCAAGAACGTCTTTTAAGCCTGTTGTCTGGGCGGTCATTTTGTTCTGAGGACCGCTGCTGCCGCAGCCTGCCATGAGGCCAGATACTGCAAGACAAAGAATCAGACTTGTTAACTTACGCATTAATACACCTTCTATTCCTGTTAAATGACGAACATCTGCAAGCGATTATATCACCTGCAGATGTCCGTAGTGCCTATGAAAGATTATTAAAGATGGATCATTTTAAAGCTTCGGTAAGAACGGTAAGATTATTTTTCATGACGGAGAGGTAAGTTGTTCCGTTCTTCTGGTCAGCAGATGATGCTGACTGCAGGGAGTCGAGAGTCATTATTTTCTGATCCTTTGTTGCTGTGTTCTGTACGATAGTCTCTGCGATCCTGTGATCTTTTCCTTCGATCGTGAGGACTACAGGGAGCTTTAATTCGTCGACCTTCTTGGAAAGGAAAGTAATTGTCTCAAAGCTTGCTTCAGATTCGGCAGAGCATCCTACGAATGCCGCAAAGTATGTAAGGCCGTAGTCGTCAACCATATATCTGAAGGGGAAGCGGTCGCCGAAGAGGATTGTCTTGTTGGAAGCTGCATCAATGACTGCCTTGTAGTCGCTGTCGAGAGATTTTAGTGATTCGATGTAAGCATCGGAATTCTTCTTATATGTTGCAGCGTTTGCCGCGTCGATCTTCTGAATTGCATCGGAAATGCTCTGAACCAGTATCTGGGCGTTTCTTAATGAGAGCCAAACATGCTCATCGTATTCGATCTCGCCCTCTTCATGGTGATGTCCGTGTTCGTGGTCATGATCTTCATCGTGGTCATGGTCTTCGTCATGATCGTGATCTTCGTCATGGTCGTGATCTTCGTCGTGATCGTGGTCGTGGTCTTCGTCATGGTCGTCGTGATCATGGTCGTGGTCTTCGTCCTCGCCCTGCATGCCTTCGATGACTTCTTCTTCCTTTACTTTGTCGCCGAGGACATCCAAGAGATTGATGACGATCATGTCCTTATTTGTTGCTTCCTTGAGAGCATCTTCGACCCACTCGTCAGACTCGCCGCCGACGTATACGAAGAGGTCACAGGATGAGATCTTCATGATGTCTGTTGCTGTGGGCTGGAAGCTGTGGAGATCGGCACCGTTGTCGAGGAGCATCGTAACTTCAGCTCCTGCGGGGTTCTCGCCCAGCACACTCATTACCCAGTCGTATTCAGGGAAGATCGTGGTTACGATCTTGATCTTGTCTTTTCCTTTTGCTCCTGCAGAACTGCACGCAGTAAGTGAACCTACAGCCAGAAATGCTGCAACAACTATTGATAAAAGCTTTTTCACCTTAATGAATAACCGCCCGGAGACGGTTTTCCTCCTGACTAATAATTAAAATAATTTTCCCATTCCTAAAATGCGAATATGAGAATCGTTCTCAATTGTAGTCACATGGGTACGCTTTGTCAATAGATTTGAGAACAATTCTCAAATTCTTCCTCAACCCGTTGTTTTTCGGGCATTCTTTCTCCTAAAACCATTGATTCAGACCGTGCAGATAATTCATGCCGATTTTGTAGGTTTAAGCACACCCCAGGTGTTATAATCTAATTCTGAAATGCAATAAATAAAGGAGATATCATATGCCACACGTAGAGATAAAATGCTTCCCCGGAAGAACTGAAGAACAGAAGATCAAGTGCGCCGAAGAGGTCACAAAAGCTATTGCAGAAACAATGGGCTGCAATGAATCGAGCGTATCTGTCGCAATAAAAGAAGTTGCCCAGGACGACTGGAAGGCCAAGGTCTGGGACACACAGATCGCTTCTGATGACAATCTTTACAAGAAGCCGGGTTATACCTGCTGATAAGAATTAGAAGGAAGACTTGCCCTCTTGCCGGTCACGGCATCAGAAAGCTTCTGACAGAGACAGTTACTTATTTGTGATCCTGTTTTTTACCAGCAGGGCGTTATAAGGGAGCTTTTTGAACCTGTTATAACCCTTGGCGATCTCATTCATATTCTTTTCGCATACTGCAACTAACGCCTCAAGTTCCTGGGGCGTTATTTTTTCGCGGGCAAAGGCGGCCTTCTCAGCGATCCTTACGGCTTTCTTCGGCAGACTGTATCTGAATATCCTGCCCATGAGGCTGTAATAGTGATAGTAAGCGATGGCTCTGCCGTTTGTACTCTTGCGTCTGAACTGACGCTTCCAGTAGATAAACCATCCAAGGATCAGGATGTCTATGACAAGTGCTATCGAGCCAGCTGTGCAGACTATAGCTTTGAGCGTCTTGACCATTTTTCCTGCCGGGCTGTTATCTTTAAATTCGATATGGAATTCGCCGTCTTTTCCAAAGGAATATTCCATTCCTTCAGAAATAGATACCGCCCAGTCCGGAGGAGTGTCCTTCTCAGTCTCCTTGGTGCTTTCAGGCTCATCAGGCGGTGTGGTGCTCTGTGAAGATTCAGTCTGATCTGCGGGCGTGGGCGTTACTGTAGATGTCACGTCCGAACTTGCCTCAGTATCTGAAGTAGTGGCAGAAGGCTCAGTCTCCGAAGGGGTTGTTTCCGTAGGCTCAGTCTCAGATGAAGTTGTGGTCTGTTCTGTGTAGTCGGGATTAAGTATGGATACAAAACCTCTTGCAAAGCTTGCATTCGCGAATTCCGGGTAAGCCTTTATGACGGCATTGATATCGTAATCGTCCGCATTATCCATGGAGCCCGGAGTGGAGTCGCCCATTATCCATCCGTATTCGGGCGCGAAAAATTCGAACCACGCATGAGCATGCATAGCATATAACGTGTGCTGACTCGAAGGGACGGATCTGTAATCGACATAACCTCTTACATATCTTGCGGGGACGCCGATGAGGCGCAGGAGGATAACAGTCGTTGCCGCATAGTGAACGCAGATTCCTGATTCGGCATCGCTGACAAACCACGGCACAAAATCAACTCCTCTGGGCGGATAATCCGTATCCGTACTGTAGGGGTGGAGATTTCTGACGTATTCAGTCACTCTCTTGACTTTCTCGGCATCAGGCACGGTAACGTAGCCGTGGTAGATATCGAGATACCAGTCGGGAAGATCGCCGCTGCTGATGAGCGCCATCTCCGTGGATTTGGGAACATCAAGGCATGTTTTATATACATAATCTTCCTTGTACTTTTCCGTATAGATATCGCCTGTCTTTACAGGGGCTGTGGCAACGGAAAAGTATGTATATCCGTCATTGGTCGTGTTATACGGATTAGCATGTACATCTTTTTCAGAGAAAGCGGAATTGTGGAAATCCGAGTAATAAGGAACCACATCAACAGATGAAGGCAGATACGAATCGATCCATACGACATAAGGTGCCTGCTGTGCTGCAGGAAGCTTATCTTCGTCATAGACCGGCATGTTTATTTTCGAGCTCTTCAGACTGTTGTTCTTATAGGTGTCGAGAGATTCGATCTTGAGATATAAGCTGGTGCTGGCGGTTGTATCGAAAGATCCGGTATAGCTTGAATTAAAGATCTTGGTGACATTCATGATCTCCTGGTCCGGCGGATTGAAAGGACCTACATTCTCGAGGTTCGTGGAGCCGGAATAGAGCGAACAGAAATAATCCATATCTCCTCTGGCGTTTGGATTCTTGACGCCGTGGAGCGCAGTGTCGAGGATCTCGCTTACAGGCTCTGAGATGTTTTTCGCAAAATCCACGAGGTCTTCCAGGATATCCGTGGCAAGATCATTTTTGTCATAAGTATCGACAGGGAAAATGACTCCCATAACGATCGAGAAAATAAGGACGGGAACCGTAAGCAGGAACAGGATTACGCCTGACTGCTGGATCTTCTTTCTCCTGAATCCGTGAGCCAGAACAGCAAGGATCACACCTGTTGCCGCAGCGATACAGGGCGCGGCCTCCGGAAGCATCGTCGTGTTGCTTACGGCGCATACAAAAAGCGGAACGTAGAGAAGGAGCGTCAACGGTATATTCTTACGTTTGGTAAGCGCGAGCGCAGTAAGAGATATCGCCATGAGATAATATGCGCGGAGAAAATTCATGACCAGTTCGCCGTCCGAAGGTGTGCCGCCTTCGAAAACACCGGGGAGCCAGTAGAAGGCATTCATCTGTACGCTGTAAAGGAATGCCATCAGACCTTTCTGTACATCGAACATATCAAAGACGGCCATCGCAACGGGCGCAATGCACGATAAGGACACAACGACCGCGGTAAGCCACTTCTTGTTAACGTTGTAAAGTATCGAGAAGATAAGCGCTGCGATAAGCGCGTACATCATGACAGCCCAGACGCTGAATTCCCAGTCGAATGCAGTGGCATACATCATGGTAAAGCCCGTGACCAGGAACGTAATGATGGTCACTGACATGAGCGTGTTGCTCACGTTCAGTCTGGTGCGCTGATTGACCACTTCCAGCTGTTCATTGTTATCAGTTGGCATAGGCTTCCTCCGCAGACACCTGCTCATTCAAAGGCTCTTCTTCAAGGCTCTTCTCATCTGCTCCGTCTTCCTTTTGGAATGCCTCTTCAGGAATCCTCATGTGAAGGATCTGATTCAAAGCTCTCTGAAGATCGGTTTCCGATTCGACATTAAAAGCGACCTCTTTGCTGTCAGGCGGAATAACCCTGATTATGTGCGCCGTCTCGTGATCCAGATAGAACCTGGAAGTAAAGAGCACCTGACCAAGATGGAGATCGAGTATATCCCTGTCATCCGAAAGCTTTAAGATAACGCGCGAATGGCCGCCGTATTCCTCGAGCGGCTCTTTTACCAGGATCTTGTCCTTCTTCGCAGACATCTTCCAGTGGATCGACTTTACGGGGTCGCCGAGCTGGTAATCCCTGATGTCGTAGATCTCGGAATTCGGCTTATGGGATTTTCGAAGGTTCTTGGCCTTAAAACCATATACGTCAGGCATGTAACCGGGCATTTCCGGCACAGGCTTTACGATAAAATCCATATCCTTGTTCAGGAATTTTGTGAACTTGAAAAAGCCGAGAAGATCCGAAATATAAAGCTTCGACATCTTATATGTATAAGCGCCGCAGTGCTTCGTATCCAGAGGGATCTTTGTGACGCCGCTGTCAGAGATCTTTATGACGGATTTCTTTGTCCCGCCCGCCATGTGATCTGTTACGGCAGTCTTGATCGTGCAGTATGAGAAAAAGGATGCGAATCCTTCCAGTGTGAACTTGATATAAGCAGGTTTTCCAATCGTGCAGATGACCGGAGCCTCTGTCTTGAACCTGAGCGTCACGGCAGCGATCACTGCAAGTATGAATGCGAAAACAGGCACTGCCAGAAGTATGATCAGGCAATACCATGCGACCCACATCTTATAACAAAGGAAAAAGACGAAGGTTGAGATCAATGCAGCGAAATATGCCAGCCAGGTCCTTACCATATCAGATCAGATCTTTGGAGCTACAGTATCCTTAAGGATCTCCTGTGCTATATCCGAAGGCTGTCTGTTATTGACTTCAGCTTCAGGAGTGAGCATAAGTCTGTGAGTGATGACAGGAAGGAACACCTTCTGTACATCGAGCGGTACAACGTAGTTTCTGTTGTTTATGTAAGCACATGCCTTGGCCATTGAAGTAAGCGCCAGTGTGGCACGCGGGCTTCCGCCTCTTGCAAGATCGTGATGGCCGCGCGTTTTGTTTATAAGCTGGATGATATAGTCAGTGACCTTCTCATGAACAAATACGTTATTAACTTCAGCCTGCATCCTGACGATCGTGTCAACATTGCACATCGGTCTAATGTCATCCATCGGATTGATGCCGTTCTTTCTTGATTCGAGCATGTTCTTCTCATCCTTGGGGGAAGGATAGCCGATTGATACCCTGATCATGAAACGGTCGATCTGCGAGTCGGGGAGAAGTGAAGTACCCGAAGCGCCTGTAGGGTTCTGCGTGGCGATTACCGTAAACGGCTTCGGAAGCATGTATGTATTTCCGTCAACGGTTACGTTGCCTTCCTCCATTGCCTCGAGGAGCGCAGACTGCGTACGAGTGGAAGCACGGTTCAGCTCGTCTGCCAGAAACAGATTGTGGAAGATCGAACCCGGCTGATATTTCATGGAATCTGTTGTCTTGTCGTAAAGGGAGAAACCCGTGATGTCAGAAGGCAATACATCGGGCGTAAACTGGACTCTTCCGAAGTTCATTCCCATCGTCTTTGAAAACGCTACCGCCATAGTAGTCTTACCTACGCCCGGCACGTCTTCCATCAAAATATGGCCGCCCGCAAGAATAGCTGTCAAAGCCTGCGCAATGATGTGGTCCTTACCGCAGATGGCTTTTTTTACCTCATAGATAATTCCTTCAGTTATATTGCTCATTGTGAAATCCCCCAAGTTTACTGCAATATAGAGTATACAATAAGAGATTTTATTCTCACCCGCAAAATGAGAGATTTTTGTGTAATGTAGGCGCGGACAGCGGGCGCGCGCGAAACATTCGGCGCACCGTTCATTCCGTCCGGAGTTGAGAGGCCCGCGGAAATTCGCGGGTAAATTTAAGGCTATACCCTGTAAATCACCCTCAAATTTGAGTCAGAACCGCGAAAATCGCGGGTAAATTTGAGGCTATACCCTGTCAAACACCCTCAAATTTGAGTCAATTTAGGCATTAGGCCAGAATGTCGGATAAAACCCAAGCCTAAGCCTGGCAAACAGCCGCGATTTATGCGGCATAAAAGTAGCCAAATAAGTGACGCCCCCCAAAAACAGTAAAAACCCGCCGTACAAGTACAGCGGGTTCCTACTCGAACAAGAAGCAAACAATAAGAAATTGTTTTTAAGTTGTTGTGGCGCCGGCCGGCTTCATTTTGTGGCGCCGGCGCACTGCATTATGTAGCGCAGCAGCCAAGGAGCACTCAGCCCTGGCCGTAATAAGCGTTGGCACCGTGCTTGCGTAAGTAATGCTTATCCAGCAATGTCTGCTGCATTCTGCCGGCAGACGGGTTGAGTGTCATTGCGTGATAGTCCATGAAAGCAACTTCTTCCATGACGACTGCATTATGTACTGCATTGAAAGGATCTGTTCCCCATGTGAACGGTCCGTGTGAGAAGACGTTTACGGCAGGGATAGCGTCCGGATCTTTGTCAGCGAATGTCTCGACGATAACGTTGCCGGTCTCTTTCTCGTACTCGCCCTTGATCTCGGCATCGGTCATGGGGCGTGTGCAGGGAATGTCACCATAGAAGTAATCGCCCTGTGTGGTGCCCATTGCAGGGATCGCCATGCCTGCCTGAGCAAATGTTACCGCCCAGCGGGAGTGGGTGTGGACAACGCCGCCGATGTTGGGGAATGCCTTGTAGAGAACTACGTGTGTGGGCGTATCGGAAGAAGGCTTCCATTTGCCCTCAACGACTTTGCCGTCGAGGTCTACGACGACCATGTCTTCAGCCTTCATGACATCGTATTCGACGCCGGAGGGCTTGATGACAACGAGGCCGGATTCACGGTCGATGCCGGATACGTTGCCCCATGTGAAAGTAACAAGACCGTGCTTGGGAAGGAGGAGGTTCGCCTCCAGGACTTTTGCTTTAAGTTCTTCTAACATCAGATCACCTCCGTAGCCTTTCTCTCGACAGGAAGTGCTGCCTTGTATTTAGCGAGGAAATCAGCAAAGCCCTTAACGTCCTTGTCCTCTGCCATAACGCTGACGCTCTTTGCGTCTGCGAAAACCTTGTTGTCGAGATAATCAGGAAGCGTCTCGCCTGATTCCTTATTGATCATGTAGGAAACGAGGAGAGCCATTCCGTAAGGTCCGCCTTCGCCTGCAGTCTCCATGACGGAAACGGGTGCGTTGACGGCTGCGCTCAGCATCTTCTGGCCGACTTCGGGAGTCTTGAAGAAACCGCCGTGACCGTAGAGCTTATCAATACGGACATTCTCAGTATCCTGAAGGATATCCATGCCGATCTTGAGTGTGGCAAGAGCGGAGAGGAGGTGCGTTCTCATGAAGTTTGCAAGAGTGAAATTGCAGTTGGGGGTTCTTGCAAAGAGAGGACGGCCTTCGTCGAGGTCCGTTACGCCTTCACCTGAGAAGTAGTTGTATGAGAGGAGTCCGCCGCAGTCCGGATCGCCTTCGAGAGCAACCTGGAAGAGCTTTGTGTAGAGGTCGTTTTTCGAGATCTCTACGCCGAATAATCCTGCGAACTGATCGAAAAGATTTACCCACGCATTGATATCCGAAGTGCAGTTGTTGCAGTGAACCATTGCGACGGGTGCGCCAGCAGGTGTTGTGACCATGTCGATCTCACGGTGTACGCCGAGATCGTGGTCTACGACGACCATTGCGAAGTCGGATGTGCCGGCACTTACGTTGCCTGTGTAAACACGGACAGAATTTGTAGCGACCATGCCTGTGCCTGCATCGCCTTCACAGGGTGCGATCGGAATGCCTGCCTTGAGGTCACCTGCGGGATCAAGGAATAAAGCGCCGTCTTCTGTGAGTGTGCCTGCGTCTTCGCCTGCAACAAGAACCTTAGGAAGGATAGAGAGCAGATCGCCGCCTGTAAGGGCATTGAATTTTGCAACCATATCCTTGTTATAGTCGTTTGTGGAGGAATCGATAGGGAACATGCCGGATGCTTCGCCAACGCCCATGACCTTAAGGCCTGTGAGGCGCCAGTGAATGTAGCCTGCAAGTGTTGTCAGATAATCGATATCTCCGACATGTGATTCGTTATTTAAGATAGCCTGATAGTAGTGTGCGATGCTCCAGCGCTGAGGGATGTTGAAGCCTAATGCTTCGGTGAGCTTCTCGGCTGCCTGGCCTGTTATGGTATTGCGCCATGTGCGGAACTCAGCAAGCTGATTGCCGTCCTTATCGAAGGGGAGATAGCCGTGCATCATTGCAGAGATACCGATGCCGCCGACTTCTGTAAGAGTTGTGCCGAACTTTGCCTGAACGTCAGCCTTAAGAGCAGCGTAGCAAGCCTGGATACCCTTATGGATCATGTCGGAAGAATATGTCCAGATGCCATCAACCAGCTGATTCTCCCATTCGAAATCGCCGGATGCTATAGGCAGATGATCCTTGTCGATAAGTACTGCTTTGATACGTGTGGAACCGAGTTCGATTCCCAGTGCTGTAGTTTTGAAATCCACGGTGGAGCCTCCTTAAAAGTATTACTTCTTGTTTTTGTTCTTACGTGCAAGTATAACACTCTGAACAAGGAGGAAGATACAAAGCATTACGCCTACCGTAATGTTTGTCCACCAGGCGTCTTCGAGACCAAGTGAAGTAACGATATTCTTGATAGTCGACAGTGACAGAACGCCGAAAAGCGTACCTACGATATTTCCTACGCCGCCTGAGAGGAGCGTACCGCCGATGATCGATGAAGCGATTGCGTTCATCTCGGCGCCCTGTGCGTGCAGAGGGGAACCGGAGCATGCGTGGAGGAAGAAGAGGTAGCCGCCGATGCCTGCGCAAAGACCGCAGAGAACGTGAGCTAAGAACTTTGTGCGCTTGACGTTGATGCCGAGCATGTTGGCGCTCTGGTTGTTGCCGCCTACTGCGTAGAAATTACGTCCGAGCTTTGTCCATCTGAGGAGGCAGAAAAGGATGACTACAACTGCGAGTGCGACGAGAACGCCGACTTCAACATATGCGGGAATGTAGATTCCCTTTTTGTTTACTGAACCTAAGAAAGGAATCGTGACCTCAGTTCTTGCGAGCTTGACGAAGGGGTCGTATGTAACGGGAACACGGTCGCTGCAGACTATGGTGGTCATGCCTTTCGCGAAAAACAGGCCCGCGAGCGTTACTATGAACGGCTGGAATTCGAGGTATGCTACGAGGGCACCCTGAATGATACCGAATGCAAGGCCGATCGCAAGAGCTATAAGGAGTGAAGTGAAGACGTTGCCGAATGCGAGACCTTCATTTACTTTCTGGAGATGCACAGCGCAGGACATGCATACGAGACATGTTACCTGTCCTACGGAGATATCGATGCCGCCTGTGATCATGACGAGCGTCATGCCGCATGATAATACCAGGAGAGATGCGTTCTCGTTAAGGATATTGAAGAACATCTGAGGCTTGGTAAATCCCTTTTTGAGGAAGATTACCGCGCAAAAGTACATTACCAGAAATACTATGATGGTGATGATCAAAAGAAGATTTGTATCTGTTAAGGAAGCACGTCTCTGCCTCTTGAGCTTGCTGTCCAAAGCACTATAGTTAACTGACATATCAGACATTCTCCTTTTCTGTTTCAGATTCAATATTATTCAATGCTGAATCAACTGCCGCCTCAGCCATTGCAAGATCAGCTGAGCCTTTTCTCGCTGCTTCTCTCTTATTCTTCATATCATCGATCCATCTGCGTACGAACGGTGAGGAGATGATTATGAGAAGGATAACTACAACTGCCTTGTAAGCGGAGATGGAGCTGGAGTCGATCTCCTTGAACTTATAGAGGGTTGTTGTAAGGAACTGGATAACGTAAGCGCCAAGCACGGAAGCTGAGAGATTGAACTTACCGCCGCCTAAGTTGTTGCCGCCCAATGCGACTGCTAAGATCGCATCCATTTCGATGTTATTTGCGATAACTGAATATGTGATGGAAGAAGTTCTGGATACCTTGATGAATCCGCAGACTGCAACGCAGACGCCTAAGATAACGAATGTTAAGAGCTTGATGACCTTAGGGTTGATACCGTTAAGTCTTGAAGATGAAGCGTTGATACCTACGGCCTGTGAATAAAGTCTCAGGTTGGTGACTTTCAGGATAATAGCGATGATTATCAGGCACAGGATAGTGATGAATACCGGTGTGGGAACGGATATTCCGGGAATGAAGTTTCCGAAATAGCTGAAACGCTTATCGGTAATTGAGATGTTGTCGTTGTTGTTGATCCATGCGGCGATCGAACGGCCTGCAGTGAAGAGGATCAGTGTTGCGACCATCGGCTGGATCTTGAAGAATGCTACGAGCGCACCGTTGAAGGCTCCGAAAATGGCGGATACCACAACGCAGAGGAGGAATGAAACGATGATGATTCCTGCGAACTTGGCACCTGAGATATTAGGGGACTGTGTCTTAACGATCCTTAAGACCGTGGATCCTGCGATTGCGATCGTGGCACCGACGGAAATATCCTGACCGCCTGATGCTGAAGTAACGAGAGTCATTCCGATAGCGAGGATAACGAGCTCTGAAGCGTAGTCGATCATGGTGATCAGGTTGCCCGACAAGACCATGTTTCCGTCGCTGTTCGGCTCCAAAGCGATCTTAAAAAATCCCGGATCTGTTATGAGATTGAATGCTATCAGGAGCAGAAGGGCAACGAGCGGAATAAAAAGCTGGTTGCGGACGATCTTTCCGAGAATGGCCGTAGCGGAATTTCCGGATTTAATCTTTATTTCGTTAGCTGTCATTTGGATTCACCTCCGGCAATTGTTGCCATGATCGTATTCTGGTTGAGTTCGTCGCCCGTAAGCTCGCCTACGACTTTTCCGTCACGCATGACTACCAGCCTTGAGCAGGTACGTACCATCTCGTCTATCTCGGAAGAAATAAAGGTTACGCTCTTTCCTTCCGCAGCTAGTTTTAAAACAAGTTTCTGGATCTCGACCTTTGTACCTACGTCGATACCTCTCGTAGGCTCGTCGAGGATGAGATACTGGGGGTTTGCAAGAAGCCATCTTGCGAGGATAACCTTCTGCTGGTTACCGCCTGAGAGCGACTTGATAGGTGTATCCTGTGAAGCTGTTTTGATATTTAAGAGCTTGATGTATTCATCAGCAAATGCCTCTGCTTGCGCCCTTGAGAACGGCTTGAAAAAGCCCTTCATTACCTGCAGTGCGAGGATGATGTTGTCTCTTACCGAGAGATCGCCGACGATGCCATCCAGCTTTCTGTCTTCAGGGAGGTATGAGATACCATTCTTCATGGCATCGAGAGGTTTTCTGATCCTGACTTCACGGCCGTTGACCTTGACCTTGCCGCCGACAACCCTGTCAGCACCGAAGATAGCACGGACGCTCTCTGATCTGCCGGATCCCAGAAGGCCGGTAAAGCCGTTGACTTCCCCTTTGTGGATCTCGAAGTCGAACGGCTTTATGCCGGTCGTTCCGGTAAGGTTTATTGCCTGGTAAACGGGGGTGCCGTTAAGGTCTATGTTCTCTGACTCGCTGCCGCTCTTGATCTCGGCCATATCGTCGAAATCCTTGCCGAGCATCTTGGAAACGAGCTGTACTCTGGGCAGGTCTTCGATAATGTATTCGCCTACGAGCTTGCCGTCACGCAGAACCGTGATGCGGTCGCAGACTTCGTATACCTGCTCAAGGAAGTGGGTTACGAATATGATGCCTACGCCCTTTGCCTTGAGATCGCGCATCAGTCCGAAAAGTCTCTGAACTTCCTGTTCATCCAGTGAGGATGTAGGTTCGTCCAGGATAAGTACTTTACAATCCATATCTACCGCACGGGCTATTGCAACCATCTGCTGGATAGCGATGGAGCAGTTGCCGAGCTGTTCTGTGGCGCTTACCGGGATGCAGAGCTCATCAAGGAGCTGATCTGCCTGGCGGTTGATCTTGGACCAGTTCGTAAAAGGACTTTTTGTACGTCCGATGTACATGTTCTCTGCAACCGTAAGGTTAGGGCAGAGGGTGATCTCCTGGTAAACCGTTGCGATGCCTTTATTCTGTGCATCCTGTGGTGATTTGATATGTACGGGTTCGCCTGCAAGACTTACCGCACCGCCGTCTTTTGGATATACGCCGGTCAACACCTTGATAAGTGTTGACTTACCTGCACCGTTCTCGCCCATCAGAGCATGGATTTCGCCTTCTCTTAATGTGAAATCAACGTTCTCAAGAGCGCGCACGCCCGGGAAAAATTTACATATCCCCCGCATTTCCAAAATAGCGCTGTTTGCCATGTCCTTCGTCCTCCTGTTTGTTCCCTGTCTTACGTTTTTAAAAGAAATGTGCGATGCGATGGGATTGCATCGCATCGCACACTCTGTGTCAGCTAAATACTCTTGTTTTTGGAGAGTTGTTTTCAGTTATCCTGTTTATCAGATACCGTAATTCTTAACGTCGTCAGCTGTGATTGTCTTAGCGTCGAAGCCCTTCTCTTCCATGATGACTACCTTTGTCTTAACGCCATTCTTGATGATGTCGTCGATGTAGGAAGCCTGGAAAGGATTGCACTGACCGTCATAGTTCCAGTTACCTGCGAGGAGCTCTTCAAGTGCCCATGTGTTGCAGTCGAAACCGATGATGATAACGTCCTTGCCAACGCCGTGAGAGATGTTAGCCTTGTCGAGAGCTGCTGCAGCACCCTTAGCCATGTTGTCGTTCTCAGCATAGATTACGTTGAACTTTTCGCCGGAGTCGATGACTGCCTGAACGATCTGCTGAGCTGTTTCTTCTGACCACTCAGCTGTCTGCTGCTTAACGATTGACCATGTGGACTCTGCCTTAACCTTCTCGTCGAGAGCGCCGGAACGGCCGATCTGAGCGGAAGAACCCATTACGCCCTGGATGTGAACGATCTTGTATTCAGAAAGACCCTGGGATGCGAGCCAATCAACTGCCTGCTGGCCTTCCTTAGCCATATCGGAAACGATGGAAGCTTCATAGAGGCTCTCGTCTGCGTCGATTGTTCTGTCGAAGAGGATAACCTTGATGCCAGCCTTCTGAGCCTGCTCAAGAACTCCGTCCCAACCTGATGTACCAGCTGCTGAGATCAAGAGATAGTCAACTTCGTCCTGGATGAACTTCTGAGCTGCTGCGATCTGCTCTTCATTCTTAAGTGAATAGAAGAAAGATGCCTCATAACCGTTCTCTGCTGTGAAAGTAGCCTTCATGTCTCTGTCGTTAGCTGTACGGTAGCCGGACTCGTTAGGATCGTTGTTGATGATACCAACCTTGATGAGTTCGTCTGTCTTAGGTGCTTCTGTAGCAGGTGCCTCTGTAGCAGGTGCATCTGTAGGAGCAGGTGCCTGTGTAGCAGGTGTTGTGCCGCCGCCGCAAGCGCAGATGCCGCATGCCATAGCTGCAACGAGAGCGGAAGAAACTAACAACTTTACAAATTTCTTCATAATGATTCTCCTTTACATTTTGAGGTTATTTCTCGGGCCGTTTACTTACCCGATGTACTCTGACCCAACTAAACACCCGGAACGCAAGAGCCGCAACGAATCTCGTATGCCTTATGAAGAATGGTACATTTGCATAAATACAGATTTGGAAATTTTTGATCTCAAAACGTACAGGTTTGCCTTAGGAGACCTTTTTCGCGCCCCGATGTCGAAAATCTTAAGCAATGCTGTCGGATATTTTACGATGGGTCCAAAGAGCAGGTGTGAAAATCCCCGTTGTCATTCTGAACAATAAAAAATATTTACCCGAAAATAATTATTTCGGCATTTTTGAAGACGATAAGATTCCTTACTTTTTCAAGGGTTTGAAATAACACCTCAAATATTTATCGTATCTTTGCACATACGGCAAACCCTATAATTTTACTAACAAAAACAAGGGGTTTATGCCGTGGCTGAGAAGTATGTCGTCATAGCTGATAAGCTCGAATTCGAGCTCAAAAAGATGCGGTCGGAGGGCAGGATGAAGCTTCCTTCCGAACAGTCTTTGTCTGCACAGTATTCCTGCAGCAGGCAGACGGTCCGCGCAGCTCTCGACATCCTCAAAAAGGCCGGCCTCATCGAGAAGCGGAACGGCTCCGGCTCTTATATAGTTGAAGAATCTAAAAAGAATAAAACGGTATACTTCATAACCGAAGACTGCGACAGATATTTAAGCCCGTCACTCATAGCAGGACTCAGATCAGAACTCACTTCATCCAAATACGCATTAAAAGCATTTTCCACTCTGGGCAGCAGCAAAGAAGAAGCTGCGGTAATAACGCGCGCAATAAGCGAGAAAGCTGCCGCCATTATCATCGAACCTGTAAAAGACCTGATCCCCAACGCAAACGACAGGCTCATTGAAGATGCCCTGGCGCTGCGCATTCCGGTCATATATCTGAATTCTTCCGCAGGCCCTTACGGCACAGTCCCTATCACACCGGATTACAGGGAAGCGGGCAAGATCTTAACTGACGATCTGAGAGCGCGCGGCCGGCAAAAGACCGCATGCATCTTTTGTTCCGATTCGTCAGCCGGCATGGACGAATACAAAGGCTACATCGGCGCAGTCGCCACATTCGACGAGAGCAGGTGTCTTCTGATCACTCACAAGGACGAGAAGGAGATCATCTCCGGCAAGGACATGATCCTTACTTCATTTATCGAGAACACTCTTGCCGGATGCGATTCTGTCATCTGCCAGAACGGCATGATCGCCCACCGCCTCGTAAGCCTTCTTAATAAGAGCGGCAGGGCAGTCCCTTCAGATATAACCGTCGCGTGCTTTGACAACGGCTACTATTCTTCCAACGATTCCATCTTATCCATGGGCTATGACACCGGCCTGCTCTGCAAAAAGCTCGCGAAAACCTGCGCCATGCTTGCAGAGGGCGGGAATTATAAAATGTTCGTTGTTCCTATGGCTGTTCTAGGGTAATAAGGGAGTTTTTCGCTCACTTTGAAGCGTCGTCTAAATAATTAATCCCCGGTTTTACACCATTTCGAAATAATATTAATTTGGTGTAAAAAAAGGCCTGTTTTTTACACCAAACTGAAATAATATTGCTTTGGTGTAAAACTCATTTCATCTTGTTTTCGAAAAAGAATAAATAAATGATTTTTTAAGACCAGTCTCAGTTTTAGCGGAAGCAACAGATTGAGACTCTTTTTCACAAAATCAGGCCATATAATGGAGTCAAATATGAGGGAGGCTATGCTATATGGCTAATATCCGCAGCGAAGATATGAGCAAAAGAATAAATCTTATTAAGCTGACTTTGGATGCATTAGATAAGAAAATAGAATCGTTTCCAGATGGCCGTATCAAGATTAAAAAGTGTAAAAGTGGTGTATATTACTATCTTTCTATAAAAGGCAAGAAAGACAGGCTTTTAGCTGAAAAAGATAATGATCTAATTAGAGATTTAATTCAGAAGAGTTATCTGCGTCAAATGCGGGTTTCTTTAAAAAATGAATTAAAAGCGCTAAATAGAATGCAGCGTATATATCCCGACACTATTGCAGAAGATCTTTATGACCAGCTTTCTGATGAACGCAAAGCATATGCCAAGCCGATAATGGTTGGTGATGAGAATTATGCGCGCAAATGGATGGGAAAACCTTATAACCGGAAATCATTTAAAAAGGATATGCCGGTCTATTTAACTCTTAAAGGAGAAAGAGTCAGATCCAAGTCAGAAGTTATCATCGCTGACAGACTTTATGCTAATGGAATTCCATATAAATATGAATATCCGCTCAAGGTTGGGAAGAAGATAATTCATCCTGATTTTTCGATCTTCAGGTTGAGTGACTGTAATGTGGTTTACCATGAACATTGTGGAAAGATGGATGACGACACTTATTTAGAGGATCTTGTTCAAAGAGTAAATGATTATAACGAAGAAGGAATAATACAAGGAGATAGATTATTCTTCTCGTTTGAAACCGCGAAAACACCTCTGGATGTAAGAACAATAGATAATCTTATCAACAGGCATTTCAGGTAAAACAGTAATCAGTACGCTCTCGAATTAACAAAATCCTGAGTGATGTTCTGCGTTGTATATGCTGACTCGTCGACGTAAACGTGCTTGGGGATCTCCTCGCCGTTTCTGTATTTCTCGATGAGCTGCTTGATCTGCGGGCCGAACATCGGGTTGCACTCGACGCAGAGATTGATCTTGCCGTCGTGGCAGTACTGGAGGGCTTCCCTGGTGGCGTCGAAAGTAATGATCTTTACCTGTCCGCCGTTGCCGTAGGAGATTCCTGCCTCGTCGAGCGCTCTCATAGCACCGAAGGTCATGTTGTCGTTCTCGGAATAGAGGACATCGATCTCTTTATTGGTCTTGAGATATTCAGTCATGACCTCATATGCCTTGGCTTCAGTGAAGTCGCCGTAGAGCTGGCTTGTGATCTCCCAGTTCGAATGCTTAGCGGCAGCATCTTCCAAAGCTTTTGTTCTCATGATCTGCGCGGTCGCGCCAATTGTTCCCTGAAGGTGAAGGATCCTGGCGGTTTTATCTGCCGGTATCTCGCCTTCAAGCCATTTTACCGCGAGATTTCCCTGGTGCAGGAAGTCGGAACCGATGTTTGTAAGGTAGAGATTCTCGTCGTCTACAGCAACTGATCTGTCCATGATGATGACGGGAATATTGGCGTCGCGGATCTCCTGAAGAATCGTATCCCAGCCTTCTTCGACGGTGGGTGCGATGAGTATGAAGTCAACGCCTTCAAGTATGAAGCGGCGGATTGCTGCGAACTGGTTATCCTGTTCCTGTCTCGCATTATCCATTATGAGTTCATAACCGGAGTCGTCAGCAAAGGTCGATGTCACAGACCTGGTGTTTGCGACACGCCAGTCGGATTCGGATCCAACCTGCGAAAAGCCGATCACGTAAGGCTTGTTGGAAGGCTCAGCCTGCCTGGAGCCAAGGCATCCGGTCATAGCGAAAAGCAGAGCAAAAGTGAGCAATAAACTACAGAATCGTTTCATTATCTATGTCCGCCTTTCCCGGCATCTCAATGCTTATGGAGGTGCCTTCCTGAGGCATACTCCTGATATCGAATTTACAGTCCTCACCGTAGAGGAGCTTTAATCTCTTGTATGCGGAAGTGAGGCCGAAGCTTGTCGTATCCTCTTTGAGGACGCGGCTCTTCAGGCTCTCGAGTTCCTCATTGTTCATACCAAGACCGGTATCCTGAACCTTGAGGATTATCCTGTCGTCTTCGCGGGTGCCTGTGACTATTATCTTACCCTTGCCGCGCTTGGGCTTGAGGCCGTGGTAGATGGCATTCTCGACCAGCGGCTGCAAAGTCATCTTGGGGATCTTCGTGCCTTCGATCGAAGGATCGATATTGATCTCATATTCCATGATGTCCCTGTAGCGCACCTGCTGGATCTCAAGGTAACTCTGGATGTGCTGCTTTTCTTCTGCGATCGTAACGATGTCACGGCCGTCGCTTAAGAATGAGCGGAAATAAGATGATAAGCTCGTTACCATCTGCTCTGCCTGATCGTTCTTGCCGATCTCGATGAGCCAGACTATCGCATCAAGTGTGTTGTAGAGGAAGTGAGGATTGATCTGCGCCTGGATAAGCGAGAGCTCGATGTCACGGAGCTTGATCTGCTCCTGGCGGTTAAGTTCGATCTGCTTATCAAGTCTTGCCGCCATATCTTCGATACCTGTCGAAAGGAGTGCCAGGCTCTCATCGTCAGTCTCTACAGGCGTCTGCGGGCTCAAGTCGCCGCTGCCGATCTGCTCAACACGGTCGTTCATTGCAACGATAGGGTCGGTGATGCTTTTCGAGAGCTTGACGGCACGGCTCAGGACGAGAGGGATCACGACGATCATGACAAGAACGACGAACACGATCTCGATCGAGAGCAAGAAGTCGATCTGCTTCTGGATGCTCGCCATCTCGCCGGCCTCATAGTAGAGGTAAGAATACATGTAGTCTTCGATGAGCTGCGTGCTTACGTAGATGTTCTTTTTGAGCTGGTCCATGCGGTCGTCGTAGCTCGTGGTCTTCTCGATGCTCTCCATGTAGCCTGTGAGCTTGTCGCAGAGTGAGAGGACGTTGTTGATGGTCTTACGGCCGTCAGGATTTGAGGTGTTTTTCAAGAGGTCTTCAGCAAGAGACCTGGCTGATTTTACGTCGTCCCAGGGCATCTCATCGCTGTATCCGGTGACGTAGAAATACATCTGCTCGTCGACCTGCTTCTTGAAGTCTAAGTTGAAGTCGGATACTTTGACGATGTTGCCCGATACCGATGCGTACATGAGGTTACGCGTAAGGAGCATTACGAAAATGCTGACGAGAATGACAGCTATCGGAATAAACATCTGAAGCATAAGACGGTACATCTTTCCATGTACCGTGTTCTTGTTCAACCTGTCGGGCGGCAGCTTCATTCTTCAGGAATTTCCCCGTTTCTATACTGGCTCGGCGTGCATCCCTGGTTCTTCTTGAATACGAATGAGAAATATCTCGGATCTTTGTATCCGATCTCGTTTGCGATCTCGCCTGATTTCTTGCTCGTGTTGCGCAGGAGGATCTTTGCCTTGGCCATTCTCTTCTTGGTGATATATTCGACGAAAGATAATCCGACCTTATTGGAGAAGACAGCGCTCAAATAGTTCGCGCTGATATTGATCTCTTCTGCAACGGAATCAAGCGAGATATCCTCGTCCGCATAATGTTCGTTGATGTAATCGACGGCGTTGTTGATGATGTCGTTTCCGCGCTTCTGAGCTTCGGCATCGCGCATCTTTATTGCGATCGTAAGAGCCTCTGTGAGATAGCCCTTGACCTCATCCGCCTGGATGTTCGTGTCGAACGTCGGAAGGCTTGAAGCGATGAGCTCCGAATCAACATTTGCTTCCTTCAGCGCGAGCTCGACATTGACCCTGATGCTTACCAGAAGGTAATAGCGGAAAAGGATCGAATTGACGCTTGCTTCAACGCTCTTGAGATAGTCGTCTGCAAATGTCTCGACCTCTGCGCCGGTACCTGTCTGGACGAAATATCTTATGATCATCGGATCGAACTTGCCTGCGTCGATCTTGTTGATCTCGGTATCGTTTGCGATGAACTGCTCGGTCTTCAATTGTTCTGACGTGAAGATATGCTGGTTAGGGAAGATGTGCCTGTATGCAAATGCCCTGTTGGCATCCTGATAGCATGAAGAGAGGCCGCTTAATCTGTTTGTTGAAGCGCCGACCGCAACGTGCCAGTCGAGCTGCGACGGAGTCTCTTCGCAGTGCTGCCTGATCATCTTGACGCACTTGTCCTCCATGCGCTTGACGCTCTCGTCGTCACCCTTGATGAGCACGGCATATGAGAAGAGATTGCATCTGAAGATGATGTAATCCGGGTACTGCATGAACTGGTTCAGAAGGCTCTCTGTAACGCCCGATGCGTTGTCGGAATATGTCGACTGGTCAAGGTCCCTGATAGAGAAGATGACGATGTTATAAGCGTCGGCGGAAAGGTTCAGGTGGAGCTTATCTGCTTCCTCGTAGATCTCCTGAACTGACATGGATCCTTCTACAAGCTTCTCGAAAAATACCCTGTGCGTAAGTCTCTCGAATTTCTTGAACTCCTGCTCATAGAGCTTCACGTAGTCCTTCTGCTCGTTCTCTTCGGTGATCTTCTTCCTTACGCCTTCAAGGGCATTTATCATGTCGGTCTTGGTGACAGGCTTTAAGAGATACTGCTCGACGCCGATCTCGATCGCTTTTCGCGCGTACTCAAAATCGCTGTAACCGGAGATAACGATGATCTTAATATTCGGCAATTCCTTCGTGACGGTCTTGCTAAGTGAAAGGCCGTCCATGAAGGGCATGGTGATATCGGTGATAAGCACGTCGGGCTTAAGTTTTCTGATCATGGGCAGGGCCATCTCGCCGTCGGGCGCGTCGCCGACAAACTCGAAGCCATACTTCTCCCACGGGATCATGTCGCGAAGTCCCTCGCGCACGATACTCTCGTCTTCACAAATAAAAACCTTAAAAAGATCCATCAGATGCCCTCCGTTAACGTACCCTAATTTTATCACAGGGCCAAAAGCGGAGTCTTTACATTATTTTATTAAGAAAGTGCAATATCTTTATTTCCGACGGGGCGGAAATTACAGGCTGTTCTGAATGGATTCAGGCTGTTTCAGCCAGCACCGGAGCGGGTTCTTCGGTGTTCTCGAGCTCTTTGATCTTCCTGATCCTCGACATGAAGAGCGCTACGATCACAAGGCAGATCCCTGCGCCGATGATCGTTATCGCAGAACCTGTTCCTACGCCTTTTCCCGTTGCTTTTCCGATCATGTCAGCGGTAACGCCGCTCAATGAATATGCAACGACATATCCGAGCTGCGAGATGAATCCCAGAAAGCCCCACGCGCGGCCCTGAAGCTCATCAGGAATGTTGGTCCTTACGAGATAATCCAGGCTGTTATTTGCGAAAGGAAGTGCCGCGAAGAACAGGAATCCGAATGAGCATATGATCACCGGGTTCTCGAAAACAGCGAACATCGCCATTCCCACACCTGATACCGCAAGGCCTACCCAGAGCGCCCTTACGAAGTGCTTCTTAATGCCTCTGATACCAAGGATGATGCTTGTTACGAGCATGCCTGAAGCAGCAGCCGTCTCAACGATTCCAAGTGTTTTCGAATCAGCAAATGAGAGCACGAAGGGTTCGCCCAATACCTGGAACACGCCCATGAAAAGGCAGATCAGGGAAGAGATAACTACTAAAACGATAAGGCCCTTTTTGGCTGTAACTGCTGCCCAGCCTTCCTTCATGCTCTTAAAGAACGGCTCGGGTTCTCTCTTAACGCTTGTCTTTATGCCGGCTCTTACAACCGCTGCAGCAACGACCGTGAGTAAGAATGTGCAGATATCGATGATTAAGATAAGCTTGATGTCGCTTACCGCAAGGATGAAGCCCGCGATGATGGGCGAGAAGATGAATCTTGATGAACCTGCCATCGAAACAAGTCCGTTAGCCTTTGAGTATTGTTCCTTGGTGAGAAGGTCAGTAATTGTTGCTGTGTATGAGGGCTCCAGAAGTGCCGAGAATACTGAACTTACCGTGGTGCCGAGATATATCTGCCAGAGTGCGGCTTCGCCCTGAAGCATGCAGATCAGGATGAAAAGAACGCCAAGTCCTGAAAGACCATCGCCGATCATCATGAGAAGCCGTCTGTCATAGCGGTCGGCAAGAACGCCTGCAGGCACCCTTAAGATCAACGCGGGAAGGAATCCCAGAAGCGTGAGGAACGCCATATCCGCAGCGCTTCCTGTCTTCTGGAAGATATAAAGACCCAGGCCGAAGCTTGTAAGCCCGCCGCCTATTGATGATATGAATTCGCCTGCCCAGAGCAGGAGGAATCTTCCGTAATTGTTCTTTGTCTTTTCCATTTCTGATAGCCGCCTTTTCGAGTTTTCTGACTATACTCTATCGTGCGGGGTGAGGTAAATCTTGAGATATTCCTTGGATAATTCTTAAATGTTTCTTAAATCGGGGTTGCGGGTTGTGATGGCTGCACATTTCACAAAACGAGAATATTAAATTCTACTAACTGATTTATTAGTTAAGGTAGAATTGATATTTCTTCCCTTGTTAGGATTTAGAAGGCTTTAAGCTTTTATTAGTTTCGGAGATTAATATGAAAAAAGCAGCTGTTTTCATTTTTATGATAGTAATTATCGTAGTGAGTATACCTTTAGGTTTACGACTTTCAAAAACAATTGCGAAGTACACTATCTATGAGATGTACAGTACTAGTATCGTTATGGCAGAAGATGTAACAATTGACAACCAGCATGTTATTAACGAATACGGAAAAGCTATAATTTTAACAAAAGGAATGAGAGGAAGTGTCTATAAACCAATAGACTATTATTCGGAGCAGAATGGATATGAGAATATCACCGCTGATTTCAAAATAGATGATACAAGAATAATAACGGTTTTAATTGCAATTGATAACTCAAATGAGGTATGGAATTACCCGACAATTGGTATAGATAAAATTGAATCATCTCATATATTTGTCTCAGAATACAAGCAATTACGCGATAGATATCACTCAAGAGTTCAAAATGCGCAAACAATAGGTGTAGTAATAAGTGTGGTCATATCACTATTTTTGTGTGGCATTGTATGGCTGGTTTATAAAAATAATGAAAAAGCACAGTCTTAACAAATCTGTTAACGCAGACACCATTGTCAACTATGAAGGTGATAAGCCTTCATCAGAGTGTTCATACCGGAGCGTTGAAGAAGCGTATTTTACTGCTGAAGTGAAGACTACTAATAAATGGTCAGGTCATTCCAATATCGAGATCAAGTTCAGGAATACAGGAACGGAAACTATCCACGACTGGTATTTCACATTTGATTTTAATTACAAAATAGAGAATCCTTTTAACTGCCGTGTTATAGAGAATTATGAGATTTAATAAGAAAATTAAAACAGTTATAGTTTTGTTAATTGCAATAATAGTAAGCGTTCCGTTGGGCATAGTAATAGCCAATGAACATGCTGAAAAGTATTGCTATGTAATATTCAGAAGGCAGATAGTTTTAGCTGAAGATGTTGTTTTCGAAGACGGATTCAACACAAATAATCATGATGGACCACTTTATATTACAAAGGGAACTGCCGGATATATTACTGATGAAGCAAATTATAATGCAGACGATTCCGGCGAGGAATTTATTCACGCTGTTTTCCCGGCGAGTGATGGAGAATTTATAGATGTTTTGTTGTCAACAGACATGCCATCAGACAGAAATCCGTCCCAGGTAATTGATATCTCGAAAATTGAATCTTCACAGAAAGTTCTTTCTGAATATAAACAATCACGCGAAGATCTCAGGACACGCATAAGAAACACCCGCATCACCGGTGCACTGATCGGATTTGCTGTCCCAGTTGTAATAACCGTCATATTTCTGGTTGTGAATAAGAAGAGAAGCGGTGCTTCTGATTGAAATCAGATTAGTGTTTGCCCCATGACATCTCCATATTAACTGCTCTCTTTAGTCAA
>JAEEGJ010006650.1_pt1 | contig 34327 bp, 29 predicted proteins | sample 8958761 | NCBI WGS metagenome assembly JAEEGJ01 (sample SAMN16246546, study PRJNA631951) | gut metagenome | biome: gut microbiome; feature: rumen; material: RS-attached | host: Bos | place: Iran: Karaj | collected 2018-10
CGACGACTTCATGTACGAGACCCGCGATGAGGCCATCAACACCTGGCGCTCCTACATGCAGTCGATGGGGTTGGGAGGCCCGATGCATATCGACATCGAGGGCGAGCAGGGCGGACTGCTGGCCGGTGCCGACTACCTGAACCGCCGCTACCGTGAAGGCTGGGACGGCAAGACCATCTGGTGGGCAGGCATGGGGCAGGGCGACGTTACCTGCACACCCCTGCAGCTCTGCAACCTCGCCGTCACCATCGCCAACCGCGGCTGGTACTACGTGCCGCATATCCACAAGGAGACCAAGAACCAGCGCTATCTCACCCGCCGTCAGACCAAGGTGGCTCCCGAGGCCTATGGCCCCGTCATCGAGGGCATGCACAAGGCCGTCGAGCACGGCACGGCCTACGCCATCAAGACCACATACCCCATCTGCGGCAAGACGGGCACCGTCGAGAATCCCGGTCGCGACCACTCTGCCTTCATCGGCTTTGCCCCGATGGCCGAGCCCAAGATTGCCGTTTCGGTCTATGTCGAGCACGGCGGCTTCGGTGCCGACCTCGCCGCCCCGATGGCTGCCCTCATCATCGAGCAATACCTCAAGGGCGAGCTCAGCAAGAAGTCGGAAGCCGAGGCCAGCAGCCTGAGTAGTCTGAAGCTATAAACTTGCAGCTACCCTCATGGGGGGAGCCAGTACCCCTCATTCACAGTTGATTTTTAAGTATTACCTAGGAACTGTAAAATTTCTCTTGATATATCCATCACTAAAGACTTTAAATCGGTGCAAAAATAGTGTTTTTCCTTTGATTATCGGCTCACGTTGAGCTTAAAAATGCATAATTCACACAAATTTTGAGCCGATTTGGACTGCCCTTAGCTAACGGTGCAAGCTTTTCAGCCTACACCGTTATGCTTTTCAGATTATTTAACTTGCATTATGCGATTTGCATAATGACGAGGGATGCCGGACAGGCGAATTACTTCCCGATGAGCTTGAGCATGGCCTTGGCATCCTCGTCGCCGTCGGCGGCATCCTTGCGGAGGTCGGCAAGAATCGCGTCACCATCCTTGTCGTTGCGGACGGCGCGGAGAAGCCATTTTTTGGCCTGTGCCTTGTCGGCGGCTACGCCCTTGCCCTTGAAGTAGGCCTTGCCTACGGCATACTCGCCGTCGGCATTCTCCTGCTTGGCGGCCTGCATGAACAGTTCGAAGGCCTTCTTGCGGTCCTTGGCTACGCCCTCGCCGTCCTTGTAGCACTGGCCTAACTGGAACTGGGCCTTGGCATGGCCCTGCTTGGCCGACTTCTCATACCACTGGAAGGCCAGCTTCTCGTTCTCGGCGGTGCCGTGGCCCTTCTCGTAGCAGCGGCCCAGCCGGTATTGCGCCTTCTTGTGGCCCTTCTCGGCGGCGGCCTTCAGCTTGGGGAAGGCGGCGGTGTAGTTCTTGTCGTCGTAGAGCTTCTTGCCCTCTTCGTATAGTTTGTCAGCGCTCTGTGCGAGAGCCGACAGGCTGACCACGACGGTCAGCAGCATCATGATGAGTCGTTTCATTTTTTTTGTTGAGTGTTTAGTGATGAGTGTTTAGTGTTTGAGTGCTTTCTTGACGGTCTTCAGCAGCTTGGCTTGCTTGGTGCCGCTCTTGACGGGCACGAGCATCCAGCGGACGGTCCACGTGAGTTCCTGACCGGGAGCCAGCGTGGTGTAGGCCCCTTGGCTCTCAAGCTCGATGTAGCTCTTGCCGCGGTTGACGTAGACCTGAATCTCGGCCTCGCCGGGGGCTGGTGCCGAGGCGTCAAGGTCGTCGAACTGCTTGATGAGCAACAGAGCCCCCTCCGAACCTCCCCCCGAAGGGGAGGCTAAGTAGGCGAGCCATCCGTGGCCGTCGGCGTTGATCTTGCGGTTCTGGTTGGTCTCGTCGGTGTTGTACCAGACAGCGCCGCTCTGTGCCTTGAAGTCCATCAGTCCGGCCGGTGTGATGGCCTCGATTGGGGCGTCGAAGAAGATGAGGCCGTTATCGTTGGGCACGCGGGTAATCTCCCAGGGAGCCACCTGGCGCGTCGCGTCGGCCATGTTCTTAATAGAATAGGTGACGACGATGGCGCCCTTCTTGGCATCGGTGGTGAACGTCTTGCCTATCTGGTACTTCATGCGCTGCGACACCTGGCTGCGGATGGAGAGCTTCTGGTCGGTGCGCTCGACGACGCTGTATGCCATCTTGTCGTACTCCTGGACGGGCGGCCAGTTCCACTCCTTCTGCGGGCTGGTCCAGAACGTGCTGCCGAACGACTCGGGGAAGCGCGACTGCGAGATGACCTCGCGGTCCTGATGCTTCAGCGACAGGATTTTGCCGCCCTTACTGATGTCGATGGTCATGGTGATGTCGCCAGTCTTGAGCTGGTACTGGTCGTTGTCGTCGGCAGCCGATGCTGTCAGGGCGAAGCCTGCAAGGAGGGCTGCTGTCAATAAAAGATTTTTCATGTGGGTTTTGTCAATAATGTAGTTCTTCTTGATTGGTGAGTTTCTTCTTGTCGATGGCGCGCCAGCAGTAGACGATGTAAGCCAGTACGAAGGGCACGAGCAGCGAGACGTAGAACATCGTGCGCAGGGTGAACTCGCTGCTGCAGGAGTTCTGTAGCGTCAGCGACGACTGCAGCTCGGCGGTCGAGGGGTAGTAGGCGGTACTGTTCCAGCCGGCGCAGAGCAGCAGGGCGAGTACCACGAGGACGGTGCCGACGCCGGCAGGCCAGATGGACTTGCTGCTGCCCGATTCACGCTTGACGATTTCAGTGTAGATGGCCCAAAGCACCAGCACGACACCTATTAATAATAAGATGAGCAGATACCACATCGCGATGAAGTTGTTGAGGTATTTGTAAGGCTCCATGTAGACGAGGCCCTCGGCGTTGACGGCATAGCCGTCCTTCAAGAGCAGGTGGACGAGATAGGCCACGAAGAGCACGAGGAAGGGCACGGCGGCGCCGATGAGTCGTACCGAGCCACGCGAGCGGATGTCCTCGTCGTCGACGTTGTTCATCACGTAGAGGATGCCCAGTATGCGGGCCAGGAAGACGACGGCAAATCCGAAGACGAGCACCCAGGGGTTGAGCAGGGCGTCGAGGCCGTGGGAGGCGTTGCCCCAGTGGCTGATGACGGGCGTCAGTGCACCGGCGTCGATGAGGTTGCCCTTCTCGACCACGAAGTTGGAGCCCTCGAAGAAGGTGGCTACGGCGCCGCCGAGCAGCAGCGGGCCGACTATGCCGTTGAGCGTCAGGAAGAACTGGAACGTGCGGGGGCCGAGGAAATTTCCAATCTTGTTCTGGAACTCATAGCTGACGGCCTGAAGCACGAAGGTGAACAGGATGATCATCCACAGCCAGTAGGCTCCGCCGAAGCTGGTTGAGTAGAACAGCGGGAACGAGGCGAAGAAGGCGCCGCCAAAGGTGACGAGCGTCGTGAACGTGAACTCCCACTTGCGGCCCGTTGAGTTGTAGACCAGCCGGCGCCCCTCTTCGGTATAGCCGAGCGAGCGGGCTACGGAGTTGGCGCCCTGAACGAAGAGCAGGAACACTAATAATGCACCGAGGAGTGATACGACGAACCACCAGTAGTGCTGTAAGAATTCGTATGTCATGGCATTTTCGATTTACTGATTTTCAATTGACTGTTCAGATGCGTCCGGGCCTTTCGAAATCTGCTTCAGCATAATGTTGATTTCGACGGCAAGCATCGTGGTGAAGAGGATGAGGAAGAGGAAGAACGTCAGCATGACGCTGCTGGAGTGCAGGTCGCTGACGGCCACCCATGTGGGCAGCATGTCCTGAATGGTCCACGGCTGGCGGCCGAACTCAGCCACGAGCCATCCGCTCTCAGAGGCGATGTAGGCCAGCGGCACCAGCGCGACGGCCACCCAGTAGTGCCAGGCGGGCAGTCGGGTGATGTTGTAGACGTCGGCCTCGGTCTCGGGCAGCAGTCCGATGGCGGCCATGAGGCGGCGCGTGATGACCGAGAGCAGGGGGATGCGGAATGCCAGCAGGCAGATGGCGCCGAAGAACAGGATGAACAGGCAGCCCAGTCCCACCATGATGCGGAACGTCCAGAAGTTGATGGGGATGAAGGGCACCACCTCCGACTTGTCCTTGATGTAGCCGTAGCCGAAGTACTTCATGTTCTCCTTGAGCGTCGTAAGTTGAGTGTTTAGTGTTGCTTCGTCAGCGCCTTCAGCCTTTGCCTTACGGTATTCGGCCAGTGCGGTGATGGCCATCTTGCCGCGCTCAATCTTCTCGTCGATGGAGGGCTCTACCCGTCCGTCGGGCGTGGTGTAGCCGTTCAGAATGTCGTTCACGCCAGGCACGTAGCCGTGAATGTCGTTGGTAGCCATAAACGACAGGGCGTTGGGCATGGCAATGCGCAGCGGCGCCTCGTCCAGATTCTCGTAGTCGGGCTGGCAGAAGGGGTTCACCCACGCAATGGCCGTCAGCCCCTGGTCGGTGCCGCCATTATACAGTGCCTCCATTGCGGCCAGCTTCATGGGCTGAGCCACGCCCACGTCCTGGGCAGCCTTATGGCCCGTGGCGGCGGCCAGTACCGAGGCCACCAGGCCCACGACGGCACCTATTTTAATACTCTCGACGGCCATCTTCGTCTCACGCTTCTTCAGCAGGTACCACGACGAGACAGCCACGACAAACACGGCGCCGACGATCCACGCCGAGGTGACGGTGTGGCAGAACTTCGAGACGGCGAACGGCGACAGGGCCACTTCGGCAAACGATACCATCTCGTTGCGCATGGTGTCGGGGTTGAACTCGCAGCCCACGGGGCATTGCATCCAGGCGTTGGCAACGAGAATCCACCATGCCGAGATGGTGGCGCCGAGGCCCGTCAGCCACGTTGAGGCCAAGTGGAAGCCGCGCGACACCTTTTTCCATCCGAAGAACATGACGGCGACGAATGTCGACTCCATGAAGAAGGCCACGATGCCCTCGACGGCCAGCGGCGCGCCGAAGATGTCGCCCACAAACCATGAGTAGTTCGACCAGTTGGTGCCGAACTCAAACTCCAGGATAATGCCCGTGGCAACGCCCATGGCAAAGTTGATGCCAAAGAGCTTCTGCCAGAATTTGGCCGTATCCTTCCAGAACTGTTTCCCCGTGCGGTAGTAGCACGTCTCGGCAATGCCCATGATGACGGCCAGGCCGAGCGTCAGGGGCACGAAGAGCCAGTGGTAGATTGCCGTGAGGGCGAATTGCGCTCTCGACCAGTCGATGGTCCCGGCATCGATGTTTAGCAGTAGGTTTGTCATATTGTTATTGGTTTAGGATTTGCGTAGCCACGTAGCCCGCCTCGTCGCCGTTGGCGTGCTCCTTCAGGAAGTTGGGGAAGAAGAACACTTTCAGGACGGCAAAGATGATGAAGAGCTTGATGAGGATAATGGCCCACAGCGTACGCCCCAGTTTCATGTTCCTGAAACCGTCGTAGTAGAGGTCGAAGACTCTGTAGATGAAACTATCTTTCCGCATAGGCCGTCGGTTGGCAATTCGCTTGCAAAAATAGGAAAAAAGAACATAACTACCAAGTAAAACACCAAAATTCTTTGGCAATAGTCCTTTTTTTTACAGAAAAGCAATAAAAACGGCCAGTACGACGTTATAGTATGGAATGCATAGGCTCAATACCATATTATATATACTGGCAGTCGCCGTGCTCCTTGTGGGGTGCGGTGCCGATATGGCTATCAAGAAGGGCGACAAGTTCTATGCCCTTGGCGAATACTACGACGCCGCAGCGCAGTATAAGAAGGCTTACGCACAGACGCCGACGAAGGAGCGCGAGAAGCGCGGACAGCGGGCCATGAAGATGGCCGACTGCTACCGCCGCATCAACAACACGCAGCGGGCCGTGGCTGCCTACAACAACGCCGTGCGCTACAAGCAGCAGGACTCGCTGACGCAGTACTTCATGGGCCAGCTGCTGATGAAGAACGGCGACTACAAGGGCGCTGCCAAGAGTTTCCAGACGGCCATCGACAGTCTGCGGTATACCGATAGCCCCTACCTCGTATTAGCCCGCGAGGGACTGAAGGCAGCCAAGGCGGCACCGGAATTGAAGAAGAAAGACTCGAAATACGCGGTAAAGCGCGAGGAGCTGTTCAACTCGCGCCGTGCCGACTTCTCGCCCATGCTCTGCGGCGATGCTGACGACCAGCTCTACTTCACCTCGACGCGCAATCAGGCGCAGGGCGACGAGCTGAGCGGCATCACCGGCACGAAGAACGGCGACATCTTCTTTGCACAGAAGGATGACAAGGGCAAGTGGGGCAAGCCACAGACCATCGACTCGGAGCTGAACTCAGCCTTCGACGAGGGTGCCTGCTGCTTCAGCCCCGACGGCCGGACGATGTACCTGACGCTCTGTAAGACCGACCCCGACTACCCGCGCTATGCCACCATCGTCAAGTCGCAGCGCAGCGATGCCTCGTGGAGCAAGCCGACGGAGGTGGTCGTGGCCAAGGACACGCTGTCGACCTTTGCCCACCCCGCCGTGTCGCCCGACGGGCTGTGGCTCTACTTCGTCAGCAACATGCCCGGCGGCATGGGCGGCTACGACATCTGGCGCTGTGAGCTGACGCAGTCGGGCACAGGCCCCGTGGAGAACCTCGGAGCACCCATCAATACGTCGGGCAACGAGATGTTCCCAACGTTCCGTCCCAACGGCGACCTCTACTTCTCGTCCGACGGCCACCCGGGCCTCGGCGGGCTCGATGTCTTCATTGCCGTCCCGCAAAGTGACGAGGGTTATACGATAGATCATCCCGGCTACCCGCTGAACTCTCAGGGCGACGACTTCGGACTGACGTTCGAGGGTCTGCGCAATCAGGGCTACTTCTCAAGCAACCGGGGCGATGCCCGCGGCTGGGACCATATCTACTCGTTCTCGAAGTCGGAGGTGATGCTGACCGTCAAGGGCTGGGTCTACGAGATGGACGGCTACGAGCTGCCCGCCGGTCAGGTCTACCTGGTGGGCAACGATGGCACCAACCAGAAGCTGAGCGTCAAGGGCGACGGATCGTTCACACAGGAGATTCAGACGGGCGTCGACTACGTGCTGCTCGGCACCTGCAAGGGCTACCTGAACCACAAGGAGGAACTGCGCGTCGACACGGCTACCGTCTCGAACGAGTATGTGTTGCAGTTCCCGCTGGCCAACATCTCGGCACCGGTACTTATTGAGAACATCTTCTACGACTTCGACAAGGCTACGCTGCGACCTGAGTCGGCTACCGCCCTTGACCAGTTAGTCAAGCTGCTGAACGACAACCCGCACGTCACCATTGAGCTGTCGGCCCATACCGACTACAAGGGCTCGAACCAGTACAACGAGAGGCTGTCGCAGCGCCGCGCCGAGTCGGTGGTCAACTACCTGATTGCCCACGGCATTGCAGCCGACCGACTGACACCGAAGGGCTACGGCGAGGACAAGCCGAAGACCATCAGGCGCAAGGTGGCCAGCAAGTACCCGTTCCTGAAGGAGGGCGACGTGCTGACCGAGGACTTCGTCAAGGCTCTGAAGGACGAGGAGCAGCAGGAGGCGTGCAACCAGATGAACCGCCGCACAGAGTTCATCGTGCTGCGCACTACCTACGGTATGTTCGACGAAGAAGGTAAACTAAAAAATCCGCCGAAGCCAAGGGCTACGACGGAAGAAGAATCGGACACGAAGGCCGAAGACGACTGGTTCTAAAACGCTCCGCAGCGCACACGGCCGACCACCTCGCCGAGTGCCAGCAGTCCCACGATTCCTACAGAGACCGCAAACGTCAGCATCTGCTGCGATGTGGGCGGCGTGTTGGCAAACATCAGCAAACCGTGAGCGATGATTTCCCAACCCCTTAGCAGTACAAACAGCACTACTGCCACGACGACGCAGAACACCGTCCACAGACGGCTGAGGCGCCAGACGTCGCGCTGCGGCAGCTGCTTCATCACGCGGTCGGTAAATCCGTCGTCGGCCAGCTGCATTTCCTTCATCGGCTGGAACAGTTGTTCCAGAAGTTCGTTATCTGTCATATCCATTCTGTCTTAAGTAGTTAGCCATCTTTTCCTTGCCGCGCTTCAGGTGAGACTTCACCGTCCCCGCCGGCATCTTCGTTATCCCGGCAATCTCGTCGATGGCATAACCGTCAACGAGCTGCAGGGTGATACACGTACGCTCCTCGTCACGAAGCTGGGCAAGGGCGTTGTAGAGGTCCATCTGCAGCGAAGACTGTGAAGTGAAAAGTGTATTCACTTTCAGCTGTTCACTCCCCACTTCGGGCTTCGCACTTCTGCAGTGGTCGTACCACACGTTATAGGCTATCCGCGTGAGCCACGTCAGGAAGCTCGACGTGCCGCGATACTGCGAGATGTGGGTATAGGCCTTGACGAACGTATCCTGTGCCAGGTCGTCGCTCAGCATCTCGTCGCCCAGCGTCTGACTCAGGAAGAACCGGCGAACAGGCGACTGATATTCGCGCATCAGCTGGTCGAAAGCCCGCTTGTTGCCGAATACCGCCACCTGCGTAGCGAGAGAGATGTCGTTGAGCCGTCCCACAGGAATAGCTTATAGTTTCTGCTTCTCGGGCATCACAATCCACAGCACGATGTAGAGCAGCACGCCGCAGAAGGCCGTGAAAATGGTGAGGAAGGCGTAAGCCACGCGTACCAGAACGGGGTCGAAGTCGAAATACTCGGCCAGTCCGCCACATACTCCTGCAAATACTTTGTCGTCAGAGCGCATTAATTTCTTTTCCATAGTCTATGTATGTTTTAATGATTAATGATTCTTGGATGTCTTCACAATTGCCAGCTTGCCCAGTCCGATGACCGTCACCAGGATGCCGACGCCAATGCCCAGCGTGCTGCCGACATAGCCGAAGAAGGCCAGCAGTCCGACGCCGAGGAACGTCTGGCGCAGTCCCTTCTGCCACAGTTCATCGTCAGTCTCCTTGTGGTCAACGAGCAGTTCGTCGGGAATGGGCTGCCCCTGCTTCATGGCCATCTCCGCCATTTTCATCTTCTGCTTTCGGTTCTTATAGAGGAAGAAGAAGAGCAGGGCCAGAATGATGACCGGCGCTATGACAAAGATGATGACCAGCACCATCAGGACGAACGTCATGCCCATCATTCCCTCGACACCGATGTTGCCGAAGATGTCGTTGACGATGCCACTGCCGTCGACGTAGCCACCGATGCGGTGGTGACGGCTGACCACCGTCGAGTCGTATGCCACGTTTGTGGTGTCACTATATGCCTCCAGAGCGTCGCCCTTCTTGGTAGAGTCGACCAGCTCTTCGGTGGCTTTCGGACTCTTACTCTGAGCCGTTGCCGTCTGCCCCATTGCGAAGGTCAGCAGCATTGTTATTGCAATCAGATACTTTTTCATAATTCTGTCTCCTTTTTGTTGTTTCTTTGGACGTTAGACGTAACAAAGCTGGAAATTGTTGCAAAGTTCGCAGTTTTTTTTTAATTTTGCACACGAAAAGCGGAAAAAAAGATGCAATTGCCGGAGGATTTTATAAGGAACACCCGCGAAACGATGGGTGAAGAGCGGTTTCAGCGCTATCTGAAATCGTTCGACGAGGATGTCCCCGTCAGCATCAGACTCAATCCGCTGAAGGTTGACAGCAGCGAATGGACGGTAGTGGGCGGCGAGCCTGTCCCCTGGTGCCGCAACGGCTACTACCTGCCCCGCCGTCCCAACTTCACGATGGATCCGCTGCTGCACGCCGGCTGCTACTACGTGCAGGAGGCTGCGTCGATGTTTCTCGACGAGGTATTGCGCCAGCACCTTCCTCAGCAGCCGCTAATGGCGCTTGACCTCTGTGCCGCTCCGGGCGGCAAGTCAACGCTGATGGCTGCGGCTCTACCCGAAGGCAGCACGCTCTACTCCAACGAACCGATTCGCCAGCGGGCGAGCATTCTGGCTGAGAACGCCGCGAAGTGGGGCTTTCCGAACCATATAGTCACCAACCAATACCCCGAGTTCTACCGCAAGTCAAAGTTACGTTTCGACGTTATCCTCTGCGACGTTCCCTGCTCGGGCGAGGGCATGTTCCGCAAGGACGAAGCCACCATCCGCGAATGGAGCCAGCAGAACGTGGAGCGGTGCTGGCAGCTGCAGCGCGACATCGTCAGCGACGCCTGGTCGTGCCTGAACGACGGCGGACTGCTCGTCTACAGCACATGCACCTTCAACACGAAGGAGAACGAGGAGAACGTCCGCTGGATCTGCGAGGAGTTCGGAGCCGAAGTCCTGCCTGTCAGCGTCAGAGCCGAGTGGTACATTACCGGTTCGCTGCTCCCGGGCTTCGACCTGCCCGTCTACCGCTTCATCCCAGGCATCACTCGCTCAGAGGGACTATTTATGGCGGTCTTGCGCAAGGCAGGCGAGACTCGGAACGCGCCCCAAAAGGAGGCAAAGAGTTTGCTCCGGGCAAACGCCCAGTTTACTCCGAACAAACTCCCTGTTTACCCCGGGCAAAAAGAAACGTTGCCAAGCGTGGAGCTGACCTACCCTCAAGCCATCGCCTATCTTAGGGGCGAAGCCCTCGTACTGCCCGACGACACGCCACGGGGCATTGTCACCGTCAGTTTCCTCGGCTATCCTTTAGGCACGGCGAAAAACATCGGCTCGCGGGCCAACAACCAGTATCCCAAAGAGTGGCGTATTAGGACGACATACGTACCACATGATTATGAGCCCGTATTGTCGAGAAGATAGTAGACGATTCTTATTTCTGCAAATATATTCATCGACCGCTATAAATTTGCAATTATGTTTGGCCATTTGGATTATTATCATTATCTTTGCACCATTATTCCTAAAGCATTACGAATATGGGAAAGTATTTGGACCCGAAAGCCGACCTGACTTTCAAGAAGATATTCGGCGAGCATAAGAATCTCGTCATCAGTCTGCTAAACGCTCTTTTGCCTTTGAAGGAGGACGAGTGCGTGGAGAGCATAGAATACTGGCCCACCGAGAAGATTCCCAAGCGGACACAGGTTGAAAAGGATAGTATTGTCGATGTCTGCTGCCGTGACAACAAACAACGAGAATTTATCGTCGAGATGCAGATGACCTGGACAGAGTCGTTCAAGAAACGCGTCCTACTAAATGCGTCGAAAGCATACGTGGCTCAGTCGGAGTCTGGCGAGGCTTATCAACTCTTGCAGCCTGTCTATGCTCTGAATTTTGTCAATGCCCAGATGAACGTTGATACTGAAGGGTATTATCATCACTATCAATTGGTTCATCAGCAGAATTCAGGTGAGGTAATCGACGGGTTACAACTAGTCTTTATCGAGTTGCCCAAGTTCCGCCCGCAGTCAATGACAGAAAAGAAAATGCAGGTACTCTGGTTACGTTTTCTAACAGAAATAAATGCTAAGACGCGTGAAGTCCCTGCCGAGCTGCTGGAGAATCCAGAGGTTAGCCAAGCGTTGAAAATCGTTGAGGAGGCTGCCTATACTCCTGCTGAAATGCGGGCCTATGACAAGTTCTGGGATAATATCTCTGTGGCTAAGACTTTGGAATATGCCCGTAAGCAAGAGCAGGAGGATTTTAAGAAAAGGATTGAGGCGGCTGAGGCTGAAGTCCTGGTGGCCGAGGCTAAAGTAGTGAAAGCCAAGGCTCAGGCAGATGAGGCCAAGGTTCAGGCAGATGAGGCCAAGGCTCAGGCAGATGAGGCCAAGGCCCAGGCAGATGAGGCCAAGGCCCAGGCAGATGAGGCCAAGGCCAAATTACTGCAAACAGTAGCTCATCTGAAGACTATGAATTTGTCGATAGACCAAATTGCCGAAATAACAGGCCTTCCTGTCGAACAAATCAAAGCGCTATAAAACCAGACGTCCAAATGAAACAGTATCTGGATATTCTTAACCGCATCCTGACCGTGGGCTCCCAGAAGGGCGACCGCACGGGAACAGGCACCATCAGCATCTTCGGGACGCAGTCGCGCTATAACTTGGCGGACGGATTTCCCCTGCTGACGACGAAAAAACTGCACCTGAAGTCAATCATCTACGAACTGCTGTGGTTTCTCAAGGGCGATACCAACGTGCGCTACCTGCAGGATCACGGCGTGCGCATCTGGAACGAGTGGGCCGACGAGAACGGGGAACTTGGACCAGTTTACGGTCACCAGTGGCGCTCATGGCCCGACTATAAGGGCGGCACCATCGACCAGATACAGTACGTGCTCGACCAGCTGAAGACGAACCCCAACTCGCGACGGATGATTGTCTCGGCGTGGAACGTGGCCGAAGTCAACGAGATGGCGCTGCCTCCGTGTCACACCATCTTCCAGTTTTACGTGGCCGACGGACGGCTGTCGCTGCAACTCTACCAGCGCTCGGCCGACACGTTCCTCGGCGTGCCGTTCAACATCGCCTCGTATGCTCTGCTGCTCATGATGATGGCACAGGTAACGGGCTTCAAGGTGGGCGACTTCATACACACAACGGGCGACACCCACCTCTACCTGAACCACTTGGATCAGGCCCGCCTCCAACTGACCCGCGAGCCGCGCCCCCTGCCACGGATGGTGCTGAACCCCGACGTGAAGTCGCTCTTCGACTTCCAGTACGAGGACTTCCAGCTTGAGGGCTACGACCCGTGGCCGCACATCAAGGCCGATGTAAGCGTCTAAGCGCTACATCGTTACCTCGACCGTGTGCTTGCCAGCTGCGTAGGGAATGACGTCGCCCTCGACGGGTGAACCGTCGAGCACAATCTGCTTCACACCTTTCTGCGAGCCGTTGGGACGGATGGTGATGTCGTACTCAGCATCGCGGAACTTACGGCTGACGGTGTAGTCGCCGGCCGTTTCGGGCAGACAGGGGTCGATGCGGATGCCGTCGTAGTCGGGCTTGATGCCGAGGATGAACTCCGAGACGGTGTACCACATCCAGGCGGCGGTGCCCGTCAGCCACGAGTTCTTGCCCTCGCCGGGACGGAAGGCGTCCTTGCCGGCCACCATCTGGCAGTTGACGTAAGGCTCCACCTTGTGCAGCGTCTGGTATTTCTCCTCGACATATGAAGGCAGAATCTTGGCGTAGTGACTCCAGGCATCGTTGCCGCGCCCGGCCATGCACTCGCCGATGATGACCCACGGATTGTTGTGGCAGAAGATGCCGGCATTCTCCTTGTAGCCCTCGGGATAGCTTGAAATCTCGCCGTACTCGTAGATGTACTTCGTGAAGGCGGGGTTGTTGAGCACCATGCCGTGCTCGCACTCCAAGTACTTCTTGCACGAGTCGAGGCTCTTGGCCACCATACCCTCGTCGGCACCAATCTCAGCCATCGTACACCAGCCCTGCGACTCAATGAAAATCTTACCCTCTTCGCACTCGTTCGAGCCAATCTTGCGGCCATAAAAGTCGTAGGCACGCAGATACCACTCGCCGTCCCAGCCGTGCTTCTTCACAGCCTCAATCATGGCATCGACAGCCCGCTGCATCCGCTGCCCTTCCTCGTGCTTTGCAATTTTATTGCAAAGCGCCACGTACTCCTTGCCCGTCACCACGAACAGGCCGGCAATCATCAGCGACTCGGCCTTGGTGCCCTCGCTGACGTTCTCGGTGGTCTGGAAGCTCTCGTTGGGATCCCACGAGAAGCAGTTCAGGTTCAGACAGTCGTTCCAGTCGGCGCGCCCAATGAGCGGCAGCAGGTGCGGGCCGAGGTTGTTGATGACATGGTCGAGGCTGACCTTCAGGTGCTCAAAGAGCGTCACCTCCGAACCCGGCTGGTTGTCGAAGGGCACCATCTCGTCGAGAATCGTGAAGTCGCCCGTCTCTTTGATATAGGCCACGGTGCCGAAGATGAGCCAGCAGGGGTCGTCGTTGAAGCCGCCGCCGATGTCGTTGTTGCCGCGCTTGGTCAGTGGCTGGTACTGGTGGTAGCAGCCGCCGTCGGGGAACTGCGTCGAGGCGATGTCGATGATGCGCTGGCGGGCACGGCTCGGAATCTGGTGGACGAAGCCCACGAGGTCCTGGTTGGAGTCGCGGAAGCCCATGCCGCGGCCGATGCCGCTCTCGAAGAACGAGGCCGAGCGCGAGAAGTTGAACGTCACCATACACTGATACTGGTTCCAGATGTTCACCATCCGGTCGAGCTTCGGGTTGCCGGTCTTCACCTTATATATATTAAGCAGTGCATCCCAGTAGGCATTCAGCTCGGCGAAAGCCTTATCCACTTTCTCGGTGGTGTCGAAGCGGGCGATGAGGGCATGTGCCTTCTCCTTGTTGATGACCTTCGGAGCCGAGAATTTCTTGTCCTGCTCGTTCTCCACATAGCCTAACAAGAACACGAAGTCGCGGCTCTCGCCGGTCTGCAGCGTCACCTCGATGTAGTGCGAGGCAATGGGGCTCCAGCCGTGGGCGTGGCTGTTGCGTGGAAGGCCCTCCACGACGGCATCGGGATTGCTGAACTCATTGTAGAGGCCGACGAACGATTCGCGGTCGGTATCGAAGCCCTGAATCTCGGTGTTCACGTGGTAGAAAGCGTAGTGGTTGCGGCGCTCGCGGTATTCTGTCTTGTGGTAGATGGTGCTTCCCTCAATCTCCACCTCGCCGGTGGAGAAGTTACGCTGGAAGTTCTCCATGTCGGTGGCGGCGTTCCACAGGCACCACTCCTCGAACGAGAAGAGCTTCAGCGTCTTCACCTCCTGGCTCTGGTTCGTAAGCGTCAGCTTCTGCACCTCTGCCCACGTCTTCAGCGGCACGAAGAAGAGCACCGAGGCCTCCACCTGATTCTTGCGGCCGGTGATGCGTGTATAGCCCATGCCGTGACGGCACTCGTAGAAGTCGAGCGGCGTCTTGCAGGGTTTCCAGCCTGGACTCCAGGCCGTGTCGCCCTCTTTGATATAGAAATACCGTCCCCCGTTGTCCATCGGCACGTTGTTGTAGCGGTAGCGGGTGATGCGGCGGAACTTGGCGTCCTTGTAGAAGCTGTAGCCGCCAGCGGTATTGGAGATGAGCGAGAAGAAGTCCTCGTTGCCTAAGTAGTTAATCCAAGGCCAAGGGGTCTTGGGGTCGGTGATGACGTACTCGCGGTGTGCGTCGTCGAAGTGTCCGTAGCGTTTCTGTTGTTCCATAGTTGTTCGTGTAGGGTTTGTCTTAGAATTGTTTCAGATTGCAAAAGTAAATCAAAAATCTGGAACTGCCAAAAATTCAATCGTTAAAGTTTCATATTTTCATACGTCTAAGCGACAGCGTGTCGGGAAAAAGTACTATCTTTGCAGGTAGTGTTCACAAAAATCAGAGAAAATGAGAAGAACAGTATTCGCATTTCTATTGACATTGGTTGGTATGACATTATTCGGACAGACATATTCGGCCCTGTGGAAACAGGTGGACGAGGCAGAGCAGAAGGATCTGCCCCGCACGCAGTACGACGTGCTGATGAAGATTGTCAAAAAGGCCCAGAAGGAGGGCGAATACGGACAACTGATGGCTGCCGAACTTGCTGGCAGCCGGGCGATGGCCACCATTGCCCCCGACTCGCTGCAGCCCGCAGTCGAGCAGATGGAGCAGCGCTACCGGGCGGCAACCGACAAAGCATTGTCTGCCGTCTATGCCACCGTGCTGAGGAAGGTTTACGATGACAACAGCCAGTTGGAAAGAGAGGAAGAACTGACGGTGACGCTCGATGCCGAGACCTGTGAACGACTGGCCGCCGTGAAGGCTGCCGACTACAAGCCGCTGACCACCATCGGGCGCGACAGCAAGCTGTTCGACGATGACATGTTGAGCGTCGTCGGCTATGAACTGGAAGACTTCCAGCCCCTGCACGACTACTACAGCAAGGCCGGCAAGTGCCGTGCTGCGATGATGACGGCTCTGGAGATAGCCCGCCAGAACCGGGTGATGGGCGACGTGAAGTACGACAAAGCGCCCTACATCGATACCCTCGACTCGCTCATCGACTTCTACGGCGACCTGCCCGAGGCTGCCGAACTGGCCATAGAGCGCTATGAGTATATGGACGAGCACACCGACGCCACCGCCGAGCAGAAATGGAACTACACCGAGCAGGCCATCAAGCGCTGGGACGGCTATGGGCGCACCAACGCCCTGCGTAATGCCCAGATTGACCTGACTACCCGCATGTTCAGCGCTACATTAGAGAAGAGCGTGGGGCTGCCCGACAAGACGCAGGAGTTGACAATCACCAGCGCCCGCAACATTGACCAGCTGACGATGCACATCTTCCGGGTGAAGGTCAAGGGCAACAACCAGCTCAATCCCAACAACGACGCAGACTACAGGAAACTGAAGCCGCTGCTGACCGAGTTGCCTGAGCTGCAGGTGACGCGCCATTACTCTGGGAAGAAAGCCTACGACGTGTTCAAGGACACCATTGAGGTGCCCGGACTGCCCGTCGGCGTCTATATGCTCGAGTTGCGGAGCAATCCCGAGACCAAGGGAGACCGTCAGCTCTACTATGTCAGCAACGTCAGGGTGATGATGATTCCCCTGCCTGGTGACAAGATACGCTACGTCGTGGTCGATGCCACCGAGGGCCAGCCCGTCAGCGGTGCCACCATCGAGTTGTATGGCTGGCTCAATGGCCGCAGCGACCGGCTGATGGCTACGCTGACGACAGATGCCAAGGGCGAGGCCACTTACAAATATGGCGACCAGCGCCCGACGAAGGTATATGCTTTCACGAGGACGGATGATGTCTGTCCGCCGACCAATGAATACAGCACCTACGGCTTCTACACGAGCAATCGTCAGATGGAGAAGACGCAGCTGTTCACCGACCGCGCCATCTACCGGCCTGGTCAGACGGTACACGTGGCAGCCATCAACTACGAGGTAATCGACGGTTACAAGCAGAAGGTTCTGGAGAACCGTGAGGTGACGCTGACACTAGAGGATGCCAACGGTGAGGACGTGGTCAGCAAGACACTCATTACTGATAAATATGGTACGTGCGCTACAGAGTTCACGCTGCCCACCAATGGTCTTACGGGCATCTTCCGGATTGAGAGCCGGAATGGTAATTGTCACTTCCGTGTAGAGGAGTACAAGCGCCCGACATTCGAGGTGGAGTTCGACAAGGTGACCGAGGACTACAAGGACGGCGACACCATTGAGGTCAAGGCGACGGCCCGCTCCTACGCCGGTGTGCCCGTGCAGGATGCCGAGGTGAGCTACCGGGTTATACGCCGCCGTTCGTTCTGGTGGTGGAGCTATTCGAGCTACTGGAATAGCGGTGCCATAGGTAAGTTTTCCGGCGACGAGACGGTTGCCGAGGGCGAAGCCATAACGGGCAGCGACGGTACGTTTACGGTGAAGATGCCGATGGTGCTGCCGAAGACCGACTTCCCGATGTTCTATGATTTCGTATGCCTGGCTGATGTGACCGACCAAGGGGGCGAGACCCACCAGGGACAGCTCACGCTGCCACTCGGCAACCGCAAGACGGCACTTATCTGCGACCTGCCCGATCAGATGCGCTCCGACCAGATGCAGAAGGTGAAATTTCACTTGCGCAATGCCGCCGGCAATGATGTCGACGCCGAAGTCAGATACCGCATTGACAACGGCAAGTGGCAGACGGTGCCAACCAACGTTGAATGTTCATTGTTCAACGTTCAATGTAAGAGCGGCAAGTATCAGCTGGAGGCCATCTGTCAGGGCGACACGCTGAAGGAGGACTTCGTGGTCTTCTCGCTCGACGACAAGCGGCCCGCTGCCGAGACCGACGACTGGTTCTATCAGTCGGACAACCGGTTCCCAAACGACGGCAGTCCCGTCACCATCCAGGTGGGCTCGTCGGCACAGAACGTCCACATCGTCTACAGCATCTTCAGCGGCAACACCGTCATCGAGAGCGGCTCGGTAGACCGCTCCAACGAACTGCTTAACCGCAAGCTGACTTATAAAGAGGAATACGGCAGCGGGCTGATGCTGACCTTCGCCTGGATGAAGCAGGGCAAGTGCTACACGCATACGGCCTATATCGAGCGCCCCTTGCCCGACAAGCGGCTGACACTGAAGTGGCAGACCTTCCGCGACCGACTGACACCTGGCCAGCAGGAGGAATGGGCACTGACGGTCACGAAGCCCGACGGCTCTCCGGCCGATGCCCAGCTCATGGCCACACTTTACGACAAGAGCCTTGACCAGATAACAGGGCATAGCTGGTGGTTAGCCCCCTGGCTGTCAATTCCCCTTCCCAGCTCACGGTGGGGCTTTGGCACGTGGGGCAGTCTCCACCTCAACGGTTCGCTCTACCAGACGCGCCTGACGGCTCCTTCGCTCGACTTCAGCACGTTCGACGAGTCGCTCTTCCCGAAACCGTGGATGACCAGAGGGATAAGGCTTCGCGGAGCAGGTCTCGGTGCCAGGGCTATGGCCAAGTCGGCGATGTCCGTTGACGAGGCGGCACCGATGGTGCTGAATGAGGTTGTGTTAGCCAAGGCTAATAGTACGGCAGACGTTGATAACTCCCTGCAAGGCCGGATAGCCGGGCTTGACGCTGTCAAGTCTTACCAACAGAGCAGCAATCAGTCGGCTCTGACAGGCTACGATAAAGGTGAAGAAGAGGCCGCGCCCGTGCCCGATGTGCAGCTGCGCGAGAATCTGCAGGAGACGGCGTTCTTCTATCCGCAGCTGACAGCCGACGCCACGGGGCGGGTGACGCTGAAGTTCACCCTGCCCGAGAGTCTGACGACGTGGCGCTTCATGGGATTGGCCCATACCGCCGACCTCTGCAACGGTACAATAGACGGTGAGGCCGTGGCCAAGAAGGACCTGATGGTCCAGCCCAACATGCCGCGATTCCTGCGCGAGGGCGACCAGGCCACCATCTCGGCCCGTGTCATCAACACCAGCGAGGGCGACCTCAGCGGTACGGCCTACCTGACGCTCACCGACCCCGATACCGAGAAGGTCATCTTGACGCAGAAAGCCCCGTTCACGGTGAAAGCCGGTGAGACCACGAGCGTCACGTTCAACGTTCAATGTTCAACGTTCAAAGAATCGCTTCTCGTCTGCAAGGTGATGGCCACGACCGACAAGTTCAGCGACGGCGAGCAGCACTACCTGCCCATCCTGCCTAACCGCGAGCGTGTCACCGTGACCTATCCGTTCACGCAGAACGAGCCGGGCACGACGACCATCGACCTGACGCAGCTCTTCCCAGCCCAAGGTACAGAAGCCCCCTCGGGGGCCGTAGGGGGGGCTAAGCTCACCATCGAATATACCAACAACCCCGCCTGGCTGATGATTCAGGCCCTGCCCGCCATCGGCCATCCCCATGACGACTGCGCAATCTGCCAGAGTGCTTCGCTCTATGCCAACAGCATCGGCAAGTACATCATCGACCAGGTGCCGCAGGCCAAGAACGTATTTGAGCAGTGGAAACGGGAACAAGGAAGCGAAACTTCCCTGCAGAGCCAACTTGAGAAGAACCAGGATCTGAAGGATCTCGTGCTCAACGAGACCCCATGGGTGCCCGATGCCGACCGCGAGACGGAGCAGCGCCAGCGACTGGCCGACTTCTTCGATGAGAACATGATGCAGCAGCGCTTGAAGTCGGCCCTCGACAAACTCCAGAGACTGCAGCTCAGCGACGGCTCGTGGAGCTGGTGGCCCGGTATGCCCGGCTCTACCTATATGACCATCTCCGTTGCTGAGATGATGGTTCGCCAGAACACGATGATGGGCGAGCAGGAAGCTACCAAGGAGATGCTCAAGGGCGCGATGAAGTTCCTTGGCAAGGAGATGGTGGAACTGGTTCAGGAGATAAAGAAGGAGGAGAAGAAGGGCCACAAGCAGTCGTTCCCCAGTTTCACCGCCCTGCAGTGGCTCTACATCTGCAAGCTCGACGGCCGGCAGCTGCCCAACAATGTCAGGGAGGCCAACGCCTACCTCATCAAACTGCTGAAGAAGGAGACGAAGCGGCAGACCATCTACGAAAAGGCCATGTCGGCCATCATTCTCGACTCGCCGACCTATATCAAGAGCCTGAAGGAGTACACCGTCTATAAAGAGGAGATGGGCCGCTACTACGACACGCCGCGTGCCGGCTACTCATGGCGCGACTACCGCATACCCACTCAGGTGGCTGCCATCGAGGCCATCCAGCGACTGACGCCCGGTGACCAGCAGACGCTCGACGAGATGCGCCGCTGGCTGCTGCAAGAGAAGCGCACGCAAGCCTGGGACACGCCGATTAACAGCATCGATGCCGTGTATGCCTTCCTGTTGGAAAAAGGTGTCGTGAAGAGTGAGAAGCTGATTGCCGCGGTGCCCACCGCATTAAGCCTCGACGGTAAGGCCATCGAGACACCAAAGGCTACTGCCGGCATCGGCTACGTAAAGACTGCCAAGCCCTATCAGGGCGAGAGGACCTTCACTGCCGAGAAGCAGAGCGAGGGCACCAGCTGGGGTGCCGTCTACGCCCAGTTCATGCAGAACACGAGCGACATCCGCGACCAGGCCAGCGGCGTCAGCGTCCGTCGCGAACTGCTGACTGAGGATGGTAAGCCGCTGACGACCGCCAAGGTCGGCGACCGCGTGAAGGTGCGCCTGACCATCCAGAGCGAGCGCGACCTCGACTTCGTGCAGCTGCAGGACAAGCGGGCCGCCTGTATGGAGCCCATCAACCAACTGAGCGGCTACGACTGGCGCGGCGGCTACTACTCGACGCCCCGCGACAACGTGACGAACTACTACTTCGACCAGCTGCCGAAGGGCAAGCACGTGGTTGAGACCGAATACTATATTGACCGTGCCGGACAGTACGAGACGGGCACCTGCACCGTGCAGTGCGCCTACGCCTCGGAGTATCGCGGCACTACACACTCACAAACTCTCAAAGTAAACAATGACAAATAGACTGAAGATTGCAGCGCTGTTGGCACTGGCAGCAACCTCTGCCAGTGCCCAGCGCCTCTCCGTGACGAAAGCTACCGTAGACATGGGCCGCACGGGCTACGAGATGCCTGTGACGGCAACCTTCGAAATGCGTAACCGTGGACTGCGCCGACTGGTCATCCAGGACGTCGTGCCCGACTGCAACTGCACCAAGGTGGAATACCCCAAGGGCGAAATAGGCATCGGCGACAAGTTCACCATCAAGATGACCTACGACGCCCGGACGCTCGGCCACTACCATAAGCAGGCCGCCATCATCTCGAACGGATCCAAGAAGCCCGTCTACATCACGATGACTGGCGTCGTGCTGGCTGACCTGAAGGACTACAGCGGCTCCTACCCCTACGACTTCAACAACCTGCTGAGCGACAAGAACTACCTGGAGTTCGACAACGTGAAGCGCGGCGAACAGCTACAGTTCGAGATGGGCGTCATGAACAACGGCACCACCATCATGCAGCCCAACATCCAGCACCTGCCGCCCTACCTCTCGGCACAGTCTTATCCCGAACGGCTGTCACCCGGCCACCACGGGAAGATTGTCTTCACGCTGAACTCTGAGAAGATTCACGACTACGGCCTCACGCAGACGTCGGTCTATCTGGCGCAGCAGTTGGGCGAGAAAGTGAAGAACGAGACCGAGATAGCCGTCTCGGCAGTACTGCTGCCGCCCGTCAAGGCGATTGAGAATGCGCCGCAGCTGATGCTCTCCGACACGACGTTGGTGCTCGACTTCGGCGGGCGCTCCAAGAAGTCGGGCGAAGTGGTGCTGAGCAACGTCGGAAAGTCACGCCTCGACATCACGTCGCTCCAGATGTTCACCCGTGGCCTGAAGGTAACGCTCGGCAAGAGCCGCCTGATGCCTGGTGAGTCGACGAAGCTGAAGATAACCGGTGTGGCCGCCGACCTGAAGAAGGCCCGCACGGCTCCTCGTGTCCTGATGATTACCAACGACCCGCAGCAGGCCAAGGTCGTCATCACAATAAGACCTACCCCCAACCCCTCCCTGAAGGGAGAGGAGTAATTACCACAAGAGAAAATAAATGGAAAATAACAACAAAACTACCAACAAGGTGTCTACTCACCTCCCTCGTAGGGAGGGGCCGGGGGTGGGTCTTGTCCATCCCGAAAATAGCGCCGAATACGCCGGCCTGCAAGTGAACAGCGGCGTCGAGCAACAGTCGATTATCAACCCCTACCTGAAGCGCGGACGCTTCCGTCGCCGCGAGCTCTCCGTCAGCGAGATGGTGGAGGGCATCGTCCGTGGCGACGTCACCATCCTCTCGCAGGCTGTCACACTCATCGAGAGCGTCAACCCCGACCACCAGGCCAAGGCGCAGGAGGTCATCAACCGCTGTCTGCCCTACAGCGGCAACAGCATCCGCGTGGGCATCAGCGGCGTGCCCGGCGCCGGCAAGTCGACCAGCATCGACGAGTTTGGCATCCACGTGCTGAAGGAGCACGGCGGCAAACTGGCCGTCCTCGCCATCGACCCCAGCTCGGAGCGCAGCAAAGGTAGCATCCTCGGCGACAAGACGCGCATGGAGAAGCTCGCCCAGCACCCCGCGTCGTTCATCCGTCCCAGCCCGTCGGCAGGCTCCTTAGGCGGTGTGGCCCGCAAGACGCGCGAGACCATCATCCTCTGCGAGGCCGCCGGCTTCGACAAGATTTTCGTCGAGACGGTCGGCGTGGGGCAGTCGGAGACGGCCTGCCACTCGATGGTCGACTTCTTCCTGCTTATCCAGGTGGCCGGCACTGGCGACGAGCTGCAGGGCATCAAGCGCGGCATCATGGAAATCAGCGACGGCATCGTCATCAACAAGTGCGACGGCGACAACGTCGACCGCTGCCAGATGGCTGCCACCAACTTCCGCAACGCCCTCCACTTTTTCCCGATGCCCGAGAGCGGCTGGCTGCCCAAGGTGCTCTGCTACAGCGGTTTCTACGGCTTGGGCATCAAGGAAATCTGGGATATGATCTACCAGTACATTGACTTTGTGAAGCATAACGGCTACTTCGACTACCGCCGCAACGAGCAGGCCAAGTACTGGATGTACGAGAGCATCAACGAGCACCTGAAGAACTCGTTCTACAACAACAAGGTGATTCAGGCCCGGCTCGCCGCCGCCGAGCAGTCGGTCCTCGCCGGACAGAAGACCAGCTTCGTGGCTGCCCAGGATCTGCTCGACACTTACTTTGAAAGCCTACCCAAGCCCTCCCCAAGGGAGGGATGTTCAGATACCTAATCGTGATAACTATGGAGGCTAATATGAAGGATGTCGGTAATCAACACCCCTCCCTTAGGGAGGGCTTGGGTGGGCTGTCTGTTGAGATTGATAACGGCAGCGGCTTCTGCTTCGGCGTGACCACCGCCATCAAGAAGGCTGAGGAGGAACTGGCAAAGGGGGCTACGCTCTACTGCCTTGGCGACATCGTCCACAACGGCATGGAGTGCGAGCGTCTCCGTCAGATGGGGCTCGTCACCATCAACCACGACGAGATGGCCCGTCTGCACGATGCCAAGGTGCTGCTACGTGCTCACGGCGAGCCGCCCGCGACCTATGAACTGGCGCGTCGCAACAACATCGAAATCATCGATGCCACCTGCCCCGTGGTGCTGATGCTCCAGAAGCGCATTAAGCAGCAATACGAAGCCCCCACAGCCCCCCCGACAGCCCCCCCCTCGTCCCCCGGGGGGGACACAAATGTCCAACAAGGTAATGAAGCCCCCTCGGGGGCCGTAGGGGGGGCTTTAGGGGCGTCCATCGTCATCTTCGGCAAGAAAGGCCATGCCGAAGTGCTCGGCCTGGTGGGACAGACGCAGGGCAACGCCATCGTCATCGAGAACTTCGACGAAGTGAAGAAGCTCGACTTCACCCGCGACATCTACCTCTACTCGCAGACCACGAAGTCGCTCGACGAGTTCCACCGCATCATCGCCTACATCCAACAGCACATTGCCCCCACGGCCACCTTCAAGAGCTTCGACACCATCTGCCGCTCGGTAGCCAACCGCATGGGGGGCATCTCGCAGTTTGCCGTGCGCCACGATCTCATCCTCTTCGTCTGCGGCCGCAAGAGTTCGAACGGCAAGGTGCTCTACAACGAGTGTCTGCGCGTCAATCCCAACACCCACCTCGTAGAAGGTCCCGACGCCATTGATCCCTCATGGCTCCAGGGCATTGAGACCGTCGGCATCTGCGGCGCCACCTCCACCCCCAAGTGGCTGATGGAGCAGTGCCGCGACGCCATTGAGGCGATGGCGTAGTGTATGGGTCTGACAAGTCTGGGTAAGGTCAAAACCCGGTGCCTTTTTCTAAAAACCCGGCGCCTTTTTCCCAAAACCCGGCGCCTTTTGCTCATAACCCCCTGCCTTTTGCCAAGGTGTCGGTTCGGGTGTCGGTTCCCGCTTCCGAAGGCCTGAAAAGAACATGGTCTTGTCGATTATTCCGGCCATTTCTGCTATTATAATTGTCATTCGCACTTTATATCCTACACTCCCAGCACTCCCTACACCTAAGAAATTTCAACAGGTGTAGGAAGTGTAGAAAGTGTTGGGTAATACCTGCGAATGACAATATAGTGGTATTTACAATCTCTTGTATAGTGAAAATGGCAGATTCTTATTGATAATCGCGAGGATATGCCAGCGTTTGGTAACGTAGGCTTTAGTTTTCTTTTTGCGAATGGCTGCAATGATTTGACTGGCAACTTGTTCTACAGGCATTACCCAAAACAGTCCTTCACCTTTGGCCATTTCAGTATCAACTAACCCTGGTCGAATATCAGTAACAGCAATTTGTCTTCCACTCTTGTAAGCATTCTTACGTAGTGCTTCCATGTAGTTGATCTGATAGGCTTTTGTCGCACTGTAAGCTGGAGCCATCGGTTCACCTCTCAGACCTCCTGCAGAAGTGATAGAAACGAGATGGCCATAGCCTTGTTGCTCAAAGATGTAGTATAATGAATCGATAACATACGTCCAGCCTACAACATTGGTATCAATGATTCGCCGCTCTATAGCATAGTCGAACGTAGCATTAATATCACCTGTACCAGAACAAACAATAGCAAGGTCAATATGCCCTAACACTTCATTCAGTGTGCTGATGGATTGTCCTATCTCTTCCAAGTTGGTAATGTCAGCTTTTGCCGTGATAGTTTTGGACGGATATTTCTGACTTAATTCGTTAAGCAGATTTGCTCGTCGGCCTACTATGCCGATACGATTATCTGCATTTGCATACTTCACGAAAAGAGCTTTGCCAATACCTGATGTGGCTCCGATTACAACTATATTCATATTGCGTTTTTGTGTGCAAAGTTAATAGTTGTCCGTTAACCCTATCCACATTAGAGAAATAAAAATACCGTTATGGTAGCAAACTCTCAAAACGTTTTGAGAATTTACAGACCAAAAGTTATTTCTCTACGGATATTGCTGATTGTTGTGGGGGTAACTCTCAAATAGGAGGCTATATCTTTTAGGTTGATACTTTGCACAATTCCAGGACAACGATGGAGTAAACGATTATAACGCTCTCTGGTTGTCATACGATAAGTATCAAGATATTGTGTATAGACTTGCGAAAAGAGATGGTCGGATATGGCCTGTTTGAGATCTTTCATACCATCGGAATCTAATAGTTTACATAATTCATCACCAGTCAACTGAAAGACCTTACAGGAAGTTCCTGCTACAATCGTTACTCCTGACGGCTTGCTTGAAAGACAATTTGGGTAATCGCCTACAAACTCGCCCTCAAAGGCAAAACCTGTAATATAGTCTTTCTGTTCAGAGGCATTATGTACTATGTAGTTGAAGTAACCACACTTAACAAGCCCAATATACTGAGATTCTTCACCAGCTTTGATGAAATAATCGCCTTTAGTGTGTTGTGTCAATCGTCCGTGATTAACACAATACTCATTCAGCGCACTGAGGTCAAGCCCATCAATGTAGGAGTTGAAGCCTGTCATATTTACCTTTTGCCGGCAAAGGTACTAAATTTCGATTAAACGAGAGCCAATGTATTGTTATAGTGCTGCTACTTTCCTGATAGTCTTGCGAAGCGAGAAGGCTGGCCAGCCCATGCGGGCGATAAGTGTGGAGAAGGTGATGCGGTCGCGGACGGGTACTTCCAACTGGTAGGTGTCGGTGGCAGGTTCCGCCTCGTCGGTCAGGTCGGCAGCATCGTAATAGTAGCCAGTCTCTGGCAGCATCTCCTCGGTCACATTGGAGGGTTGCAGGAGTGTCGAGGCTGTCAGCGTGTCGCCAAGAGCCTCTACAAGATAGAGGGCATTGTCCACCTCGGGATGCTGGTAGGCATCACGCAGGTCGAGTTGTCCGCCAATGAAAGCCATCAGGCGAGGCTCTGAAATCTGCACGCCCAGATAGTGGTAGCCGTCAGCAGCCTGCTCGTAGAGCGTGCAGAGGTAGCGGGTACCGGTGGCATCTGTAGCCGTAATTATCTGCGGCACGTCGTAGTATTCGAGGGTTTGGGTCAGCGTGAGTGGTCTCATATCTGTAACATTTTGAGGTTTGACATTTGGAACTCCTGCGTGCGCCACCATGTGTAGTGCGAGCGGTGTACGCCCGTCTGCCTGACCACGCCGTCAGGTGGATTCAGCACGAGGGCGATGATACCCTTGTACTGGCGGAACATTGGGAGTTTAAGATTGTGGCTGGCTTTCGCCTCGTTATCAATCAGCGACAAACCGACGGCAAGCGGCAACTGCTCACCCCAGTGACGCTGCGGGTCAGCCTCGGCATAGGTTTTGAAGTCTGCCTCGCTGTAGGTATCGGCTTGCTTAGACATACGGAAGAACGGATGCTCCGACGGCACAAGAACGTCATCGGGCGGACATCCGTCGGGCATCGCGCAAGTCCACACGGGCTGGTACTCCTTACGGTAGTCGGCAATCTTATATGGTGTCAGCATATTGGGTTCTTTGCTGTGCAAAGCAGCATAATTGAGCGCTTTAAGTCTACCATAATTATGATGTTTGAAACGTTTCGGGTGCAAAGATACAAATATTTTTTTTGAATTACAGTGCAATTGTACCCTCTTTTTGAAATATATCGGATGAACACCGTATAAGCGGCAGGAAGCACATGGTGACTTCCTGCCGCTGTCGCTGTTATCCTGAAGTGTATATAGAGCTATTCTGCTTTCTTGCCAAACTGACGTACTGGCTTGGCGGGCATTGTGATGGCGCTGTCGTTGCCTTCGCCACGGGTCTGACGTGAGTAGTAATAGTCATCGCACCAGTCATCGTAGCCCCAGTGGCGGTAGTTGTCCCAGTTGGGCGACGAGGTGTGGACGAGGTTGAAGTAGACGTCGTTGTCGCCGTCGGCGATGTAGCCCGAGAAGCGGGAGTCTGACAGGTGGTAGTCGGCAATGACCACCGAGGTGTCGTCCTCGCGGAAGTGGATGTAGATATTGCCGTTGTCGACGCGCCAGCTGATGTGGTTGGCCACGTAGTCCCAGGGTGCGCCGCTGTAGTAGTCGACCCAGTAGCCCGAGCCCTTGGTAAAGCGGAAGGGATCGATACTGAAGGTGATTTCAGAATGGGTGGCGTAGTAGTCGCGACCGTCGTAGTAGGTGGAAACGAACATCGTACCGCTCCAGGTCCCCTCAAGGGTATCAGCGATGTATTCGTCCTCGCAGGCTGTGAATGTGAGAGCCATCAGGGCTGTCAGCATCAGGGTGTATAGCTTCTTCATAGTCGTAAACTTTAAATGGTGAGCAATTTCGTTTTTTACTGCTGCAAAGATACGACTATTCGGCTGCCGATGCAAGGGTAAAGTCATAAAGTGGCGTGGGGGAAACCATAAAGTAGGGTAGGGGAATCCCTATCACGCCGTTTCTTATGTGGGTTTACTCGACGACGAGGCGCTCGTTCTTGGGGTATTTCACCTTGTACTGCAGCAGCAGTTCGCGCTTTTCGCCTGCCTTCAGGTCGAGTTTCCAGGTGACGATGCCGGTGTCCTTGTCGCGCTGTCCGCCGCTCAGTTCCTCCACCGTCACGTTGATGTCGGAGTTACGCGCAATAGGCGTTTGGTCGTAGACGCTGAGACTGACGTCCTCGCGGCGCGTGTTGGTGACGGTGATGCGCCAGGTGACGGTCTGTTCGCGGTTGGAACCCAGGAATCGGCTGGCCGACTTCTCGTTGACCTTCGTGCGCTCGACGCGGATGCTGGGGTCACGTCCCAGCGAGAGCAGAAGGGTGTCGGTGGCCGACGAGGTGGCGAGTCGGCTCTTGCCGACGTAGGAGTTGTCGTAGAATACGTTGGCATCACCCTCCAGGAGGTTCAGCTTCTGCCAGTCGGTGGCCTCGGCCACGAGGAATGCCTCCTTGTCCTTCTTTGGGTAGGCTTTATATGAATAGGTGGCGGGCAGCTGGTAGCGTGCTATCTCGGTGGCGGTGGCCTTTGTCGACGACGGCAGCGACAGCGGCTGGCTGATGGTGAACTCATAGCCGAAGAGCGACTGCTGCTGACGGACTTCTATGAGCTCGCTCTCCGGTTCCTCCTCGGCGAAATCCAGTCCTGCCACTCTTCCCTGCAATGCCTCGTCGACTCTTTCCACCATCATCGGCTCGGCGGCAGCGGCTTTGCTGAAGCTCCGGCTGCGCTGCTCACGCCTCACGGCGACGGGCTTTTCGAAGTCGAGCCAGTAGGTGCCCAGGGTGGGCGCAGTGTTCGAGCGGTTGGGATTGGCCGACGACAGGGTGACGCTGGCCTGCTGCCAGTCTTCCTTGGTGTTCTGCAGGATGTTCACCTTGTAGGAGAGGTCCATCGGCTTGTTGATGGCCGTCGAGTAGATGTCGTAGGAGGGATACCAGCTGGCGTTGGTCACATAGTAGCTGATGGTGAAGGCGGCCTGGGCGGCCTGCTGAGCAGTAACCTTGACGTCGACATCGAACACCTCCTTGGGCTTGATGCGCCGCAGCGAGTCGAGGGACTTCTTGGCGCGTGCCTGCTCCTTCTCCAGATCTTTCAGCTGTTCGGCGAGGGTCTGGCTGCGTTTTTTGAGCGAGAGCAGTTCCTGGGCATAGTAGTTGTTGAGCTCCTTGATGTTGGCCAATGGCGTTGCGACGGTGCGTCCGGCCACTGAGCAGTTCAACTTGACCATCTCGGCCTGGGCGTCGATGACCTGCTGCTCGTCGTGTGCTTGCTGTATCTTACGTTCCACGCCAGTCACGGCCTGCTCAGCCTGTGCCAGCTTGCGTGCCTGCGCCAGACTGTCGGCGATGGCGCGCCGGTTGCTCACGCCGAGAACGGTGAGCCTGCCGTTGGCCTTGACCTGCAGGCTCTTGGTGTCCATGTAGGGCGAGAAGCCCGTGAAGGTAATGGTCTGCTCGCCGGCCTTGAGGGTCACGGTCTTCGAGCGTTTTACCTGTGCACCATTGGTAAAGATGGTTACACTCTCCAGCTTTGCAGTCTGTTTCTCCTGCTCAGCGCGGGCGTTGGTCGTCATCATGGCGAGGCACGCCAGTAATAATGTGAATGTCTGTTTCATAGCTATATGGTGATGTTTGGTCTTTTTGATGGTCAGATGTGAAGGGCGTATGTCTGCTTGACCTCACTCATGACGAATGTGCTTTCAAGGGAGGCCACGAACTCAATCTCGCCCAATTTGTTGAGCACAAACTCCTGGTACTGCTTCATGTCGGCTGCGCGAACCTTCAGCAGGTAGTCGTAGTTGCCTGAGGTGTTGTAGCACTCCGTCACCTCGGGAATCCGCATGACCCGGTGGGTAAAGGCATTGGCTATCTCGTGGTTGATTTGCTTGAGCTTCACCTTGCAGTACACTTGAAGTCCCTGGTTAAGCTTCTCGGCGTCAAGCAGGGCTACGTACTTCTTGATATACCCCAGGCGTTCGAGCCGTTTCTGCCGCTCGAAAACGGGTGTCGGCGTAAGGTGGACGGCGTCGGCCAGCTCCTTGGTGGTGAGTTTGGCGTTCTTCTGCAGCGTTCTGAGAATCTGTAGGTCGGTCTCGTCTAACTTGTACATCGGTTGTGAATTGAAGAATGATTGTTCGTATTTCGCCGCAAAGATAGTGTTTTTTTCTGACGTGACAAAACGTAAGGGATAAAAGTTTGGCAATTTGGAAAGATTGTGTTACCTTTGCAGGCTGTAAAACAAAGGAAGAATGATTGTTTGCATAGCAGAGAAACCGAGTGTGGCACGTGACATCGCCAATGTGTTGGGTGCCAGAGATATGAAGCAGGGCTACATCGAGGGCAACGGCTATCAGGTCACTTGGACGTTCGGACATCTGTGCGAGTTGAAAGAGCCTGATGAGTACAATCCCCGTTGGAAGCGTTGGGACCTCTGGGACCTCCCCATGATTCCACAACGTTTCGGCATCCGTCTGAAGAATGATGACGGTGTGCAGCGTCAGTTCGCCACCATCGAAAAGCTGATGCAGGCAGCGGACGGCATCATCAACTGCGGCGATGCTGGGCAGGAGGGAGAATTGATTCAGCGATGGGTCATGCAGAAGGCTGGGGCGAAATGTCCAGTCAAGCGACTCTGGATTTCTTCGCTGACTGAGGAGGCCATTCGCGAGGGTTTCAACAGCCTGAAAGACCAAATAGAATACCAGTCGCTCTATGAGGCGGGGCTTTGCAGAGCCATCGGCGACTGGACTTTGGGCATGAACGCCACTCGCCTCTACACCCTCAAATACGGACAACAGAAGCAGGTGCTCTCCATTGGACGAGTGCAGACACCCACTTTGGCGCTGATTGTGCGTCGCCAACAGGAAATCGAGAGTTTCGTACCTAAGCAGAGTTGGGTGCTCTCTACGCTCTATCGCGATACCAAATTCACAGCCATCGCCCATGATGAAGAGGCTGAGGCAGAGGATGCTGCCGAAGTGAAAGCGGCAGCAGAGCAGGGCAAGACCATCAAGAGCAAAGGACCGATCTACAAACAGATAGAATACGCAACAGAAGAAGAGGGTAGGGAAGTGCTGCAATCGATTGAAGGGCAACCTTTTACCGTGAAGGATATCCAGAAGAAGAAAGGTACGGAAGCTCCTCCCCGTCTCTACGATTTGACCTCTTTGCAGGTGGATTGTAACCGTAAGTTTGGCTACTCGGCCGAACAGACTTTGCAGCTCATTCAGGGCCTCTACGAGAAGAAATTCACCACCTATCCACGTGTCGATACCACCTTCTTGAGCGATGACATCTATGCCAAATGTCCCCAAACCCTTCGAGGGTTGAAGGGCTATGAGCAGTTCACACAGCCGCTCGAAGGAAAACCGCTTCTCAAATCAAAGAAGGTTTTTGATTCTTCCAAAGTGACTGATCACCATGCCATTATCCCTACAGGCGTGCCTGCCATCAGCCTTACGGACATGGAGCGTCGGGTCTATGACCTCGTCACTCGTGCCTTCATTGCCGTCTTCTATCCCGATTGCAAGTTTGAGACCACAACAGTCTTTGGAGAAGTTGCTTCCGTTCTCTTCCGTACCAGTGGTCGCACGATTCTGGATGAAGGTTGGAAAGTCATCTACAAGAAAAATTCAGCGGAAAGTGCAGAGGATGAAGAGAATTTGACAGACGATGACCGTTCCTTGCCTATCTTCACCAAAGGCGAGAGTGGACCCCATATCCCCTCGCTTACTGAGAAGTGGACACAACCCCCCAAACCTTACACAGAGGCCACATTGCTTCGTGCGATGGAAACGGCTGGTAAATTTGTTGACAATGAAGAACTTCGTGATGCCATGAAGGAAAACGGCATTGGTCGTCCTTCTACTCGTGCCGCCATCATCGAAACCCTCTTCAAACGTCGCTACATCCGCAAGGATCGCAAAAGCTTGGTCGCCACTCCTACAGGTGTGGAACTCATCGGCATCATCCACGAAGAACTCCTCAAAAGTGCCGAACTCACAGGCATCTGGGAGAAGAAGCTTCGTGAAATCGAACGTCACCAGTACGATGCCCAAACCTTCATCGCAGAACTCAAACAGATGGTCACCGACATCATCAATCAGGTGCGTAACGACAAATCAAACCGCCAAGTGGCTGTCACGACCGAAGAAGACCTGAAAAAGAAGGCGAAGAAAGTCGCACCTTCCAATGTCCCTGCAGGTTTCCAACCCAACTCACGTGCTGGGCGAAGTTCAAAGTCTCGTAACGCCCAATCTCAGAAACCTAAGTCCACAGAGGAAGTGAAAGCCGAACACAACCCAGACGAAGTCATTGGCATGCCCTGTCCCCTCTGCCACGAAGGTCACATCATCAAGGGCAAAACTGCCTATGGCTGTTCCCGTTGGAAGGAAGGCTGCACCTACCGACTCCCCTTTGACCAAGCATAACCATACATATACATCAACCCAATTTCTTTCCATTTTTTTTGCATGCCCACGTCACCTTTTCCTCTTTACGCTTGTTATATAGGTGAACTCGATGAATTCAAATGGTTCGAAATAACAAGAAGTATAACATTATTAAATTATTAGGAAAATGTATTTGCAAGAACTTTTGGAATTTGGGCAGATTGCAGGATTAATACTTGCCTTGGTGCCTATCGTGATGGGATGTACTCTTTTTGTTTTGATTGTTCGGATGATTATCCGCAATCAGCAGAACGAGACCAACAAGCGTACAGAGGTGGCGTTGGCAGCCATCGAGAAGAACCCTGACATTGATGTTGAAGAGCTGCTGAAGAAGATGGCTCCGAAACAGAAATCGCTGAAGGAGAAGCAGGTCAACAAGCTGCAGTGGGGTACGATCACATCGCTGATTGGACTGGTCTTCGTGGGATTGGGTACATATATTGGTTACGTGGGTGGTTATGATGCTGATGACCCTGTGGTGGCGAGTGTGTTTGGCTTTATTTTCCTTGCTGTGGGCATCGGTTTCTTCATCAACTATTATATTGCGAAGAAGATGCTGGCCAAGGAGATTGAAGCGGAAGAACGTGAACTGTCAAGAAAGGCGTGAACCGTGACCAGGGAAGAATTCATCACACAGGTGGAGCGTGAGCAGGGAGCTTTGAGAGGGTTCCTGCTTGCCCTCTGCTGTGGCAGGAAGGATGATGCGGATGACTTGGCTCAGGATGCGCTGGTGAAGGCTTACATCTCTTCGGCAGGCTATCATGAGAAGGGGAAGTTCCGTTCCTGGCTCTTCAAGATTGCCCACAACACGTTCCTGAATCATCAGGCCAGTTGCAGGACAATGGAGAGTCTGGATGAGGCGAGGAGACTGAGAGGTGACAGTGCTGCCGATTCCTCCTTTGAGCATCAGGATCTCTACCTTGCCTTGCGCACTTTGCCTCCCAAGGAACGTTCGTCCATCACTTTGTTTTATCTGAATGGATATAGCGTGAAGGAGATTGCACAGATAACTGAGACCTCGGAGGATGCCGTGAAGAAGCAGCTCTCGAGAGGTCGTGACAAACTAAAAGAAAGACTGAAGTTATGAATAAAGACAAAGCCCTTGAGGAACTTTTCCTCGCTCAGAAACCTGAATTTGATGACAGCGCAGACTTCATGGCATCGCTCACGAAGCGTCTGGATGCTGTGGAGTACATCAAGCAGTATGAGGAGGCAGCCCTTCGCCGTTACAAGATGGCGATGGTGGTGAGTCTGGTGGTGGGTTTCATCAGTGGTGGAGCCACGATGGTGCTCCTCCTTTCCCTGCCTGATGATGCCAGTTTGTTCCCCTTCCATGTGCAGTCTGGTCTCTTCCTGTGGTTGGCTGATAATGCCCGAATCATTGTGGCAACAACCCTTGCCTTGCTGATGAGTTTGGGTGTCATCAGCATTGTCAAGAACGTGCAGGACATCATGCATATCAGACAAAAAAGACATCAAGCACTGGGATTTTTGGCCAATTCTTAGGGTGTTCGACTGAAAAATTGTGCTGTCAGGAAAAATAATTGGGAATTTGTTTGGTGGGGTCGTGAAAAAGCCCTACCTTTGCATCCGCAAATTGCGTGGGCATCTGTCCGTGCATGATGTTTTGTGTGGCTGAGCCATACTCAAAAACTCCGAGTGGATGAGGCCTGAGAGAAGGTCGGAGATCCATGAGAGGATGGTTCGGTAGCTCAGCTGGATAGAGCAACAGCCTTCTAAGCTGTGGGTCTTGGGTTCGAATCCCAACCGAATCACAAAGAAAAAGAAACACCCCTAATTTTCAAAAACAAAAAGGGTTGAGCGTTCCAAATTTCGCAAGGTGGGCATTGCGGGCCTGCCGGAACTGTGAAAACCTGTACTTCTCCAAGTAAAATTAGATTTGAAAATTAACAAAAGAATAACAAGAAAATGTCAAAAATTTGTCAGATTACAGGTAAGAAGTCTGTTGTGGGAAACAACGTGTCTCACTCACTTCGCAGAACAAAGAGACGTTTCGATGTCAACTTGTTCACTAAGAAATTCTACT
>JAEEGJ010006651.1_pt1 | contig 34324 bp, 29 predicted proteins | sample 8958761 | NCBI WGS metagenome assembly JAEEGJ01 (sample SAMN16246546, study PRJNA631951) | gut metagenome | biome: gut microbiome; feature: rumen; material: RS-attached | host: Bos | place: Iran: Karaj | collected 2018-10
CACCACGTCAAAAGCGGACAGACGGTCGCTGGCGACCATCAGGAAGCTGTCGCCCAGGTCGTACATGTCGCGTACTTTGCCCTGGTGGAACAGCGGAACTTCGGTAATGGGGGTTTCAAATTTTAGACTCATAGTGCATGTAAATATAGCAAATCGATAGGTGATTTTGCTATTTTCTAAAAAAACGGTAGAATATGAACGTATTTAAAACAGCCCTATTTTCCCTGATTGCCGTAACCCTCAGCTTTGCCGCCCCGGCACCGAAATCCTCGGCCGCCGCCGCAGCACCCGCGGCACCTGCCAAGCAGGAACAGAAGTCGACCGGACTCTCGGTTTCCCCCGAAGAGATGATCATTTTGATGGCCCTGTTGCAGAGTCCCGTATTCAAGGACAATTTCGTACAGTCGTGCTCGGCCCAGTCTACCGAATGGCTCGGTGCCGCCCAGGCGGATAAGTCGTGTCAGTGCGCTTTCGACAGGCTAATCGGTGACAAGGACGCCATGGCCAAGATTCTCGGGTCCGTATCCGCCGACGGCAGCAACGTCGATATCTCCAAGTGGGGATTCGGCGTGGTGGAACCCTGCCTCCCGAAGGATTTCCCTGCCGAGATGGACGGCGCCTTTGTGAAGGAATGCCTGAAGCAGAAAGATTTGGACAAGCAAGTCTGCACCTGCATGCTCAAGTCCGTCAAGAAGGACTACACGGTGCATTCCCTGATAAAGACTGCTTTTGAAGACCAGAAAAAGTTGGAACTGGACATCACCTTGAAGGCTGCCCAGTGCCTGGCCAAGTAAAAACTATTTTTTGATGTAGAGCCTGCTTTCGGTGCGGCCCTGCACCTTGCCCCTTACGATGTAGCGGCCTTGCGGCAGCGCGTCTACGCTCTTGCCCATGTAGTGACCGTTCAGGTCGAATACGCCGACGGTCTCGGATACGCTACGGAACTGCGGTGCGGTAGCCAGGCGCGTTGTCGACGAACTGCCGGGCGAGTACTTGTCCCAGCCGGGCATGTCTTCGATCGTGATGATTCTCTCGTCGGCCAGGTTGCTCTTCCATACGGCATCGCTAGTCTGTGCGGGCCACTTGCCGCTCCAGGTGCTGTACCACGGCATCCACCAGCTCCATACTGCCTCGTCGGTGTGCATGTTGTTCACGTCGGGGATGGGGCCGTTCTCGCTGAGCGCGACAATCTTCTTTGCGCCGGTCGCGGTCTTGTACTTTTCAAAAGCGCTCGCGTTGCTGGAATGGTCGTTGTCGTCGTTGTAGATGTCGATGGAAATCACGTCGTAGTATTCGCTACCCGGATCCCAGGCGGTAACTGCGCTGCCTTCGGGGTTGTACACCCAGATTAAGTTCTTGACGCCTTTTTCCTTGACCATGCGGTCGTATACAAGGCGGTAGAGGGCCGCGAACTGCTCGCCCGAATTGATGCTCCACCAGAACCACTTGCCGCCGGCTTCGTGCAGCGGGCGGAAGATGCCTGCTACGCCTTCTTTCTGCAGGGCCAGGAAGTATTCGGCGATGTGGTCGATGTCCGCGATGATTCCCTTGTACGCATCGCTTTCGGTGTTCCATTCGGTGGTGCCTGTTTTGAAGGCTGTGGCGAAGTCGAACGTCGTGTATCCCTGGCCGTTGTCTGCACCCTGGATGTAGAACGCGTCGTCCTTGTCCAGCGGGTCTTTCCAGTGCCAGGTGAATGCGGGAATGCCGCCGGCCTTCCAGAGGGATTTCGCGAGGGAGACACCCTTTTCGGTGACTTCCGTGTACCAGGATTCAGATGCCTTGGGGCCTGTTGCGAAAAGGAAGTCCACGCCTACGAGCGCGGGGTACTTTCCGCCGTGCGTATAGATGTACTGCACGTCGGCATGCGTCTTGAAGTCGGCATCTTTTTCATAGTCGGTCATGTCGCCGGTCATGATTCCGCTGATGGTCTTTTTGCCGAAGTTCTCTACGAGGAAACTGTACAGCTTGACCGCGGATTCGGTCGCGCCCGGCGTGACGGGCTTTGTACTCAGATTGAACGCGATGGATTCGTAGTCGGAAATTTCGATGTAGTCGAGGTAAATCCATCCCCACGACCTTTCGATGGCGATGGTGTTCGCGCCTGCCTTGAGCGTGACGGCGGTGGACACGTCTATCCACGTGTCCGACTTTTCGAAATCAATGTTCCCGGCGGTAGCTCCGTTTACCTTCAGAAAGTTCTGCTTGTAGTCGGGAGCCTTGTAGTGCAGCGTGAGCGTGTACTTGCCGGCAGTTTCGACGGTCACGTTGTCGAACGTGATGTTGCCGGATTCCATGCTGGCGTAGCCCGTGCCCGAGGCGTCGCTGTCGGTGACGGCCTTAGCGCCGTCGGAAAGCGTTGCCGATTCGCCCTCGTACTTGGCGGCGAATGTTGCCGTGGCGAGGGCCATGCTTACAATGACAATGTTGCGAATATCCATGCGGACTCCTTTTTTGTTGAAATTACATTTTTTTTGACAATAAAGGGAACGCCGCTTTTGACGAAAAGACGTGATTGATAATACGGATTTATGGATTTTGAGCGAAAAAGGGCAAAAATGCTTGCATGAGCGTGTTCCGTAGCGTATATTTGAAGTGAAGGAGATTGACATGAAAAAGATTTTAGTTTGTGGGGCGGCTCTGTCGCTTTTGCTCCTGGCCTGCGGGGACGATTCGTCTTCCGGGCCAGATCCGGTGACCGGAGGAAATGAATCCGGCACCGAAATCGATTCCTCTGCATCCCAGATTCCGGAGTCTTCGGGCATGGGTGCTGTATCCAAGGCTGATGACGACAAGTCTTCGTCATCGACGGTACCGGCATCCAGCGAGACACTTCTCGGTTCAAGTGCCGGTGTTCCGGAATCTTCGAACGGGACCTCGCCGGAGTCCTCTGGCGGGAAGACTCCGGAATCTTCTTCGTCGGTGTTGGCTCCGACGCAGAATGCCAAGGACATTGTCGCGGAATGCGGCGACGGGTTGGACGAGAACAACGCTGTGAGCCCGGCTCCTGCCGACACCGTGGTAAAAACGTTACTTGTCGAGGTGGAGGAGGATGGTCCTGGCGCAACGCCTCCTGTGGCGTATAAGTACTATGGCTCGGACGGCTTTGTAACATATGTCGCGGAACGCGTGATGATGCCGTGCGGGATTTCCATAGCGGGCATTACGGTATCGGCCGTGGGCGACACGCTTTTCGCCAAAGTCAGTGTGGACCCGGACGCCCCGATAACCAACTGCATATGCAATACGCGTGTCTCGTTCAAGATAGAGAAGGACAGCCGTTTTACCCAGGCGACCCGTCTGGTGATTGACGATAACCGGCTCATGACCTACAGGATTGTTTCTGAGAGAATTGACCCTGTCGTGGATGATAAAATACAGAATAGGGTCCTTGCCGGAAAGTGCATGGTTGAAGAAACCGCTTCCGAGAAGATGAGAATCTATGGGGCGGCTCCTGCCGCGAGTAATCCTCTCTATGCCAATCTTGTTCAAGACCCGGAGGGCTTTTATTACCTCCAGGTAGAAGATATCGAGGCGAATTGCGGCATTGGCCAGGCAAAAATGGTGCAGGAAATGCAAGGCGATACGCTGTTCATGAAATACGATAGTTCAAGTGAATTGCTACGCTGCATGTGCGTTTTCGACGAACTCAAGTTTGTGGTGTCGGATGAGAATGTCAATGCTACATACTTCTCGTTCAGTGGAATTGTTTACAAGATTGCCAGATTACAAAAATCCTTTTAGAGGCTAATATGAAAAAGTTGTTTATTTGTGGAGCGGCTTTGTCACTCATGATGATGGCGTGTGGTGATGAATCGTCTTCGGGTCCGGATCCCGTGACCGGAGGGGAGACGATTGAATCTTCCGGTTCCATTGACGGTTCTTCGGGTTCGCAGGACCCGTCGTCAAGTGCTGGCGCGGAATCTTCCGGTACGAACGGGGCTTCCTCGGGCTCGCAGCCAGCTTCTTCCGGTTCGCAGCCGTCGTCCTCGGGCTCGCAGAATCCCGAATCTTCTGCGGACGTAGGGTCCTCTTCTTCTGTGGCGGGTAACCCTGTGCAGAAGGTGAAGGTTTTTGGCACGTGCATGCAATCCACGGGGCGTTCCGATATTCCGGGAGGAGACGGCCTCGCGCTCCCGCCGCACGCCCTCATGGGGCAGGAAGATGGTTCCGACAAGGTGATTGTTGCCGTGGACCATGTGATGATGCCGGCTTACAAGATTAGCGGGTTTGCCGGGATGATTGTGAATCCGGCGCTTCTCGACAGTGTTGATGTCTTGGCGGTGGGCGATACCCTCTACGTGAAGCAGATTGTGGACGAGGCCAAGGCGGAGGATGAATCTAAGTGTGTGGCTGAATTCCATTTCATGATGAAGGATGAGCCCGCCTTTACGAACGCCACCTTTATAGTCGTGGAAGGGGTCATTCGCTCGACCCTCGACAAGGAAGCCTATGTAGCCTCTTCGTCGTCTAATATGCCACCGAGTTCTTCGTCGGCTCATGGCGGAAGTGCCGCGGTGCCGGTGACCAATATCTCGCTTGAATGCAAGGCGAACCATGATTTTGACGGAAAGACCCTCCCGACGGATGACCTGGCCGAACCTTACCCCTACATGGGTTCTATCTCGAGAATTGACGGGCTTGCGAAACTCACCATCATCAATGCCTACTTGAACATGCCTTGTGGCGCCAATGAGGATTCTGCGGTAACGGAAGCCAAGAAGGCTATGGCTCGTACCGGTGCGAACCTCGTCAACGATACACTCTTCGTGAATATCGACCGCAGCAAGGGGGATTATACGTGCGGGTGCAATGCCCGAGTGGAGTTCTTGTTTGACGGGAAATACGCCGGTTTCGGCTATACCGCCTTTGACAACAACGGTCCGGTGCAGGTTATTGATGCGGCAAAGAATCGCCCGCGCCAGATTGTCGAGGAGGCTACGGCCCAGTGCCGCAACTCGAACAACGGGGATGACCCGCTGGTGGACGGCGGTTCAGATGGCCCACGTGCAGGTGACGGCGCAATTCCTCCGGTAGCCTACATGTACAATCTGGGAAATAAGGCGGAGATTGTTATCAAGTCAGTCAATCTGACTTGCGGTACGCAATTCGAGAATATCGATGTCTCCGTGGGTGGCGATACCCTCTATGTGAAACCGACCATTGACGAATCCTCCCTGCAGGCCGATTGCATCTGCTCGACGGAACTCGACTTCTATATCAGCGCGGATGAGGCCTTTATGAAAGCGAAGCTTCTTGTGTTCGATTATGGTTGGGACCATAATCCGAGCAACAAGATGCAAATCATAAAGGAAACGCACGTCACGCCGACGAACTAGCTAGAAAGATTCTCCTTGGAATGACAAAAAGGGCGCTCCGTTTGGAGCGCCTCTTTAAAGTTTATGGAGATCCCCGCCTTCGCGGGGATTACAGCCGGCCTCGTTAGTAAAGCAAAGCGAACACCATGCCGGGGCGGAAGTACTTACCAGCAGTATACTTCAGAGCCGTGCTGTGGAGCAGTATGAACAGGGCGCTCGCTTCAACCTTGTTGGCTTTCGCGATGCTGCCGAATGCTTTCACGAAGGCGGGCAGGTTGCGGGGGAGCTTCGGGCTGATGCGGGAGTCTGCAAGCAGGGCGCCCTTCTTCAGGAGTTCCTTATGCATCTTGTCGGCGGCGGTGGCGCTAAGGCCGAATGCCTTCACCAGAGCTTCCGGGTGCAGGCGGCAGGAACCGTTGAATCCTTCCGGTGCAGCGAACGGGATGCGGGCTTCCTCGTAGAGGTTGCGGATCATGGAATCGCCCATGTCGGCAGCCTGCTTTTCGAGGCCGTGGTGCATCATGGCGCACATGATACTGTACTGGATGCCGATCCACACGTCGTGAGCCTGGAAGTTGAATTCGTCGAGCGGAGAGCCGTCCTTACGCACAAGGTTCGCGGCACCGATGAGCGGGCTGTTGGCCTTGTAGTTCGTGTTGAAAACGCGGAGCAAGTTGGCCTTGGCCTTCTTCTCGTCGCTGATGGGCTTGAGGCCGAGCAGACGCAGATACGTGTCGGCGAGCATCGTGTCGGCGAAGACGTCATCGCAGTCGTTAGCGATCTTTGCGTTCCAGCTGGCGGTAAAGGCTTCCTTGCACTGGGCAGTGAGCCAAGCCTTCTTGAGGCCGCGGAGTTCGTTCTTGGAAAGTTCCACGTCGCTCGGGATTTCGCCGGAGTTCAGCCATTCGTTGATGGTCTTGAGGGCAGCCTTTACATCGTTGCCGTCAATGACGAGCGTTTCCTTGATAGCGTCGGCGAGTTGCGGGAGCTTATCAGCCACAACGTCCTTCGCTTCCATCGGGGTCACGAAGAAGTGGTAGTAGCCTTCGGCTTCGTCCCACAAGGCTTCGTCGAATTCCTTGTTGGCAGCGTCGGCCTTGGCGTTCCAGGTGTCGGCCTGTGCCTTGTCGCCGAGGATTTCGGCAATCTTGGCGGCGGCGCGGAGGCCTGCAATCCAGAGGCTACCGCAGTACACGGAAATGCCGTGGCTGGAGAGGTTGTCGAACGTGTCGTCGGTGCCGTGGGTGAGCGGGAAGTTTTCGCCTTCGTTCACCATCTTTTCGAGGTACTGCATGGCGGCATAGACGGCTTCCTTGCAATCCTTCAGGTTTTCGATGTCCTGCGTCTTCACGTAATGACGGAGAACCATCAACACATACTTCGGAGCGAGATCCTTCCATTCCTTCACGTTGTGCCAGTCGTAGGCATCGGGTTCGGCATCGAAGGGGCTTCCGAGGTCGTGAATCACGGCGCCACGCACGGCGCGCGGGCCTTCGAGTTTCGGGTCCGGGAGGTCGGCGAACGGGTGGTTCACGTATTCGTGGTGACGGCGACGGTTGTCGTTCACGGCGAGAATCGCATCGCCGAAGCGCTTCATCACCACACCGTCGAGGCGCGGCATCAAAGCCATCAGGCTGAAGCTGCCGTAGAAGTAAACGTCGAGAGAGTTGAAGAACGGATAGTCGGCGCATTCGCGGACCAAGAAGCGGTCGTCCTTGTCCCACACGGTGGCTTCGGCGAGGAAGCTGAGCGTGTTGATGGCGAGGCTCTTGAATTCATCTTGCTTGGCGGCAGTCTTGTAGAGCTTGGCCACGGCCTTCTTCGGAACGAGCGCTTCGAATGCCTTGAGGCGAGCGTCCATGTTCTTGTCGGCGGCGAGAGCTTCTTCGAGGATAGCGCCCACGCGGCCATAAGCTTCAGGGAAGAACGCGGTGTACTTCTTGGCGGAGGTAAGCTTGTTCAGCTTGATTTCGGGGAAGTCGAGCACCAGGTTGAACTGGAAGCTGACTTTCTGCTTCGGCTTCAAAACGGCAGTAACGGCAACGGCACCGGCCATCGTTTCGCGGCCGCTGTAAACGTTCTTGACCCAGGCTTCGCAAACGCGACCGCTGCGGAGAGCGCCCTTCAAAACAGAGGCGGCGTCATCCTGGTAGAACATCGGCTTTACGGAAACGTTCAGGTTATCCTTCTTGTTCCAAGCGACAGACACGCCCATGCAGCCGTTGAAATCGCTTTCGGCGAGCGGTTTTTCGTTGTAGAATTCGAGACCGCGGACTTCGCGGCCGTCCTTGGCCTGCTTGCTGAACTTGACGCCCTTCGGGAAACGTGCGGCGGGCACGAGCACAAAGCTCGAGTCCTGAACGCCCTGGCGGTCCTTCTTGGCCATGTAGCCGGCGATGCAGTCCTGCACCTGCACGATGGTGATTTCGCGGGTTTCCTTGGTGGTATTTTCGAGAGTGAACACGGTAGCGTTCACCGGGAGGCTGGAGAGGCGTTCGTCACCCGGAGTCACATAGCTGGACTGGGTTTTGGTGATCTGCACGCCCTTGCCTTCGTACTTGGTTTCGCTCACGGGGTAGAGGGCTGCGTACTGCATCTTGGCGGCATCGTAACCGGCCTGGCCCAAGAATTCGCTATCGTTTGCCCAAGCGGCGGTGAGTGCGCCCTGACGCACAACCTTTTCGCCCACGACACCGTTGAAGAAATCGATGACGGCGCTGCGGTTGAGTTCGGCGCCGGCCTTGTTCAAAAGGGCCGCGGTGCGGTCGCTCCATTCGATGTGCCAGCGTTCAAATGCGGCGGCGTTGTTCTTGAAGAAATCCTTTTCGGCGATGGCCTTGTTGAGCTTGGCCTCGGCCTTCTTCTGGTTGGCAAGTTCCGCGGCGCTGAAGAGGGCTTCGCCCTTCGCGTCTACAAGCGGGTACTTGGCGAGCATCTGCGTAAAGCCGGCGAAGTCGCCGATTTCGAGAGCGGCCTTCGCGCCAATCACGGATTCGCGGAAGAAGAAATTGTTGAAACGGAGGTCTGCGGGCTTCTCGGTGCGGACCTGCACGCCAGGCATCACGTTCATCACGGGAGTGGTGCCAGCAGGCGTGGCGGTGAATGTCGAGCCGATACCGCCGACAGCAATACCTGTGGTAGAGGGAGTCGTAGAAAGCGGGGTGTACCAGGGCTGGATAAATTCCACAGCGAGGCCCGGGGTCATCAGCTTCTGGACGGAACCGGCCTGTTTGGCGCCGGCGAGGTATTCTTTAATGCTCATAGTTATTTCCATGAATAGGGTTAATTTTCGGGGTAAAAATTAACAATTAATGGAGGATAACGAATAATTAACAATGAAAAAGTGTTTACCAGCGTGTATTTTGTGTTATCTTTTAACGTATGAATAAGCTTGTTGCCCACATGATTCCGGGACTGTTGGTCATTGTCGCCTTTATGGCGGTAAAAGCCTTTTTTGTCCCTATCGAAGTCACTTTCGAATCCTGGTTCGTGTACCTGAGCGCCGCGGTCTATATCCTTTCGGTCGTAGTCCCGTGCGCCGTCTACTACCTGCGCACGCCCCCCGGAATCGACCATAAATAACTATCTTTGGCCCCATGTTGAAAATCGGAGTGATGGCTTCCGGTGGCGGAAGCAATTTTAAAGCTATTATTGACCATATCGGCGAGGGAGACCTCGAAGCACAGTGCAAGTTTTTGATTACGAACAACGGAACGTGCGGTGCCGTAGAACATGCGAAAGAGTACGGGATTCCCGTGTACCATATTTCGGGGAAAACTCATCCGGTAGCCGCGGAATACGAGGCCGCGTTGATGGATGTGCTCAATCGCTATGATGTGGACCTTTTGATTCTGGCGGGGTACATGAAGGCTTTGCCTGTTTGCATTGTTCGCCGTATGGAAAACCGCATTTTGAATATCCACCCGTCACTGTTGCCCAAGTATGGGGGCAAGGGATTCTGGGGAATCCATGTGCACGAGGCTGTAGTTGCCGCGCACGAGAAGGAATCCGGAGCGACGGTACACCTGGTGAGCGAAGAAATCGACCAGGGGCGCATCCTTGCCCAGGCGAAGGTGCCCGTGATGGAAGACGATACGCCGGAGGTGCTTGCCGCCCGCGTGCTCGAGCAGGAACACAATCTGTACTGGAAGACGATTAGGGATTACGCGGCCCAGCTATGAAATTCAAACTGCCTGCATTCCTGGAAAACGTCGAGACCCCGGTAGAAGGGGAGGTGGCGCTGCGCAAGTATGCCGCCAATCCGCTCGCGTTTGGCGGTGACGGCGTTGGCGGTAACGGCTCTCTCGACCTTTTTGCTTCGGCAGCAGCGGGGGAGAACGTTCTGGTTGTCGGGATAGACGAGGTGGGCCGCGGTCCGCTTGCCGGCCCCGTGGTAGCCTGTGCCGCAGTGCTCAAGGCTCCGGACATCATGCCCGAACTGAACGACTCCAAGAAGCTCACGCGCCCCAAGCGCGAGGCGATGTACGATGCGGTCAAGGAAGCTTGCGCCTGCTATGCGATTGCGAGCGCTTCCGTGGAAGAAATCGACCGCATGAACATCCTCGAGGCGGACTTTTTGGCCATGCGCCGTGCCTTGCAGGCCCTGGGAATGTCCGGCCTGAACGAAACCGCCCCCGAAATCCCCATCGAAGTGAAAGGCTCGTTCTCGTCTAAGATATTCATCGCCGTAGATGGCAATTTGAAAATCCGCGGCGTCCCGGCCGAGAGCCAGATGCCTATTGTCAAGGGCGACGGCCGTATTGCGAGCATCTCGGCGGCTTCCATCCTCGCGAAGGTCTTCCGTGACCGCTATATGGACAAACTAGCGGAGACGTATCCGGGCTATGGATTCGAGGTCCATGCGGGATACGGCACCAAGGCGCACCTGAACGCCATACGTAAACTCGGATTTACTCCGGCGCACCGCAAAAGCTTCCATCCGAAAAGCCTTTAGCCCCTCCTCCCTGCTAAACACTGTTTGTACAAGTTTTTTTTCTTTTCTGCGGCTTTTCCGCGGAATGAATTTGCTACATTTTTCTTATGTAGTTAAACAGCCTTTTGGGAGGTTCTTTTGAACAATTCCATTCCTATAGTCCAAATGGTGATGCAGTCCGACATCGCCACTATTGTCGTACTTTGCATTTTGGCCGTGATGTCCCTGGGTTCTTGGGGCATTATCATCGTGAAATACATCGCCTACCGCCAGAGCAAGCGCGCCAATGCGGAATTCTTCCGCAAGTTCAGCACGGTGACCCAGTTCGTGCAGCTTCAGGGACTATGCGAAACCGGTGACGACAGTGCGCTCCGCCGCCTGACCGCCGAAGTTCTTAAGGAAGCCTCCAAGTTCAGTAACTTCGTGAGTTATGACTCCATCCAGCACCGCGCCTCCCTCCTGGAAGATACCATCCAGCGTTCCATCGAAGGCCTGCGCCTTACCGAAGACCGTTACCTGAGCTTCCTTGCCACGAGTTCTAACCTAGCCCCGTTCTTCGGCCTCTTGGGTACGGTGTGGGGCATCATGATTGCCTTTTTCCAGATTGGCCAGCACGGCTCCGCCGACTTGAGCGTTGTTGCTCCGGGTATCGCCATGGCCTTGATTACTACGGTGGGCGGCCTCGTTGTCGCTATTCCCGCTTCCGCAGGCTATAACTACTTCACCAGCTGCAACGGCCAGAACGAAATCTCTTACTTCAACTTCGGTTCCCAGGTGTTGAGCTTGTTCAAGCGCGGCGACCTGCTCGCCCTCGAAGAAGTCGCCGGCTAGGAGGCCTAAGTGAAGCGTAGCCGCGGAAAAGAACTCAAGCAGGAGATGAACCTCACGAACATGATCGACATCGTGTTCTCGATCCTTATCGTGTTCATCATCTCCGCTCCGCTCATGAGCCAGGGTGTCAAGGTGGACCTGCCCAAGGCCGAGGCGCCTACCATGGAGCAGGAAAAACTCCTGAAGGTGTCCATCACCAAGAACGAAGAAATCTACATCGCCGACATGCAGGTGGATTTCGGCAGTTTCAACAACGTGTTCAAGTCCCTGTGGAACGGGGACATGGCGGTGGTCATCAATTCCGACGAGGATGTCCACTACGGCCTTGTGATGAAGGTGGTGACCCAGGTGCAAAAGCTGGGCGTGACCAAACTCGGGTTCCTTACCATGAATCCCAAAGAAAAACCGGGTAAATGAATCAGAACGACGAGAATATAAAGTACTTCGCTTCGGACGTGGATAGCTCGTTCGTGAAGATTATCGTGTGTGCGGTAGTCTTCCATTTCTTGGTTGTCGCCGCTTGCATCGCCTTCCATTACGTGAACTTCAAGTCCGAGCCGGAGCCGATTCCCGTGTTCGAGATGGTGCAGGTGGCTCAGCCCCGTCCGCCCGCCCCGCCCAAGACGCAACCTCCTCCGCCCAAGCCCCCGGAGCCCAAGCCCAAGGAGCCGCCCAAGCCCAAGGTGAACAAGGAGCTTCCGCCCGATATCAAGCCGGAACCGAAGGAAAAGCCCGAGGAAGTCCACGAGGATACCCCTCCGGAACCGGAACCACCTCCGGAGGAACCCGTGGACGACTTCCCGGTTGACGACATGGATTTGCCGACCGCCGTGGAAGCTCCGAGCCTCGACCCTGTGGGTTCCGTGTACATGGATCCGCTGATGCAGGTCTACTTGGAGCAGCTCAAGAAGATTATCATGAGCAACTTCAAGCCGCCCAAGGATTTGAAGGTGGACCGTTCCGCGAAGACGACCGTACAGTTCTCGGTAGACCGATTCGGCGGGATTACGGGAGTCATCCTCAAGAGGTCTTCAGGGAACAAGGCGTGGGACCACTTGTCGGTACGAGCGATTCAGATATCGAAGGTGCCGGAGCTGCCTCCCAACTACCGAGCTCCGAGCCTAGTGTTGAACTTTAACTTTACTCCGAACTGATGCAGATTACGGGAATGAGAATGAAAAAGCTGTTTGCATTGATTGTTTCGATGATGTGCGCCTGTGCGAGCGTATCGTTTGCCGCGATTGATACGATTGCGGTGGACGTGGGAATCTCGGTGTTCAAGACTATACCGCTGGGCGTGGTCCCCTTCGAAGAGAAGAAGGGAATCGACTGGCACGAAGAACGTCCGCACCAGATTGTCACGCGCGACGCGAACCTCTCCGGGCGTTTTGACGTGGTCGCTTCGGACAAGTTCAACTTGGCGCTGTTCAGCAGGAACCATGCCGAATACTACGTGACGGGCAAGGTCATTCCCAAGACGGGCGGACAGATGCGCGTGGAGTGCTACCTGTACGTTTCCAAGAGCAAAGACTTGATGCTCGGCGAAAGCTATACTATCCCGCAGTCCGAACTGCGCCGCGCCATGCATGACTTCTTTGACAAGGTGGTCAAGCGCCTGTGCGGCGAACGCGGCGTGGCGAGCACGAGAATCGCCTACGTCTCGAAGATTGACGGAATCAAGCAGGTGGTGGTCTCGGATTACGACGGCTTCCACCGCAACCAAATTACGCGCGATACGAGCATCAGCATGATGCCCGTGTGGACGCTTGGCAACAAGGGTCTTGTGTACGTGAACTTCAAGACGAACCGCCCGAGGCTCTATACCAAGGCCTTTGGACGCTCGGAGCGTGCGCTGTTCACGCAGTTTGACCAGACTTACAGCCCTGCGGTGAATCCCAAGACGGGCGAGCTCTTGTTCTCGAGCACAAAAGACGGCAAGACGGACTTGTACATTGGCGACATGGAGTCGGGCAAGGCCCGCAAGTTCGCTTATCTGAAAAGTAACCAGACGAGCCCGGCTTGGAGCCCGTTTGCTACGGAAGTGTTGTTCACCAGCGACCGCGGTGGCGGCCCGCAAATCTTTGTGATGGGCAAGGACGGAAGCGACATGCGTCGTGTTACGTTCATGGGACGCTACAACGAACGTGCCAGCTGGTCCCCGAGTGGTGACCGCATCGTCTACACGTCGATGGATAACGGCAAGATGAACATCTATACCTGCGCTCTTGACGGCAGCGACATTATGCAGCTCACGAGCAACGCGGGTAACAACGAACATCCGACGTGGTCGCCCGACGGAAAGCTTATCGCTTTCAGCAGCAACCGCAGCGGAAGCTACCAGATTTACATTATGCGCTTTGACGGCGCGAACGTGACACGCATTACGCAGGGCGGCGAGAATACGGCGCCCACGTGGTCGTGGTTCTACGAAGACAAATCACAAACAACCAAAGAAGGTGCCAAATGAAACACATCGCTAAATTCGCCATCATCTCTTGTGCAGCCTGTCTCGCCATTGTAGGCTGTGCCAAAAAAGAACCTCCCAAGACGGAACCGACTACGGAACCGGCTCCTGCCGCCGAAGCTGCCGCTCCGGAACAGCCCGCGCTCAACGCCGACTCCCTGGCTGCCGAACAGGCCCGCCTCGAAGCCGAACGTCTCGAAGCCGAACGTGCCCGCCTGGAAGCGCTCATCAACCAGATCATGAGCGAAGATGTGTACTTCGACTTTGACCGCTTTGAACTCACGGAAAAGGCCAAGGAACTCCTGGCCCAGGTGGGTGAGCTGTTGATCAAGGAAAAGCGCTTTACGCTTACGATCGAAGGCCATACCGACGCCCGCGGTACCGAAGACTACAACTTCACTCTCGGTGCCAAGCGTGCCATGAAGGTGAAGGAATTCCTCGCTGCTTACGGTATCGAGAACGAACGTATGGAATCCGTGAGCTACGGTAAGGAAGCTCCGAAGGCCCAGGGTGAAACTGAGGAAGCCTATTCCCAGAACCGCCGTGCCAACTTCCGCGTAAACATCAAGCAGTAATTCGAGGTTAAATAGTGAATATGAAACGGTTGGCTCTTAGCCTGGTCGTTTTGTCGTTCGCGCTTACCGGCTGCTCGCAGGTCACCATGCTCCGTACGCAGGAGATGAAGGCCGTGGGTACCGACGTGCAGGTCGCTGTCCTCAGCAATCTGGACTCCAGTGTTCAGTACCTGAGCGCACAGAACGATTCCCTGCGCGCCGAGCTGGATTCGGTGAAGGCCCTGTTGGCAACGAACAAGCGCATGATGGCTGAAATCACCATGCTCTCTCGCCGCATGGGTGACGAATCCGAACGCAACGATTCCCGCCAGGAAGAAATCATTTACCGCCTCGACATGCTGCTCGGCAAGTCCGACAAGATCTTGGCGAAGAAGGTCGTGGTGAGCGGTGCCCCGCAGGCGCCCATGTCCATGGACAGCCTTGAACGCGAAGCCGAAAAGCTCGTGGAAGCGGAAGCCATGTTCAACACCGCGCGTTCCGACTACCATCGTGGCGAGTACAAGCTGGCCTATTCGGGCTTCAAGCAGGTGTACGAGCAGATGAAGACGGGTGAGCTTGCGGAAAATTCGCTCTACTGGATGGCGCTCTGCCTGATTGACGCCAAGCAGAAGGACAAGGCGAAGAAGGTTCTCACGAGCCTCTCGGATGCCTTCCCGGATGGCCAGAAGACGTGCTCCGCCATGTTCAAGCTCGCTTCCCTCCACGCGGAAGACGGCGAGGTTGACTTGCAGAAGCAGTATCTACAGAAAATCCTGAACAGCAAGAATTGCGCCTCGTCGGCGGAATTCGAACAGGCTGCGGGAATCTTGCAGGAATTGCTCGAAAGCGGCCCGCAGGCCGAAATCAAGCCTATTGAGGCTCCGGCACAGTAAGTCGAAATCTTTGGTTGAAAAATCCCGACGGCATGTGAACTGAACCCAAAAAGTTGGACAGTTTAAAGTTAGGATAAAACAGCATTATGAGTCCGGTATTGTACCGGGCTCATTCCTTTTAGGCGTAACTTTATCCGATCGTTGTTGTAGTATTCGATATATTTCCTTAGTTCTCGCTTGAAGTGGTCCATGTTATTGAAGATGTTCGGATAGAGCAACTCGGATTTCATTATCCCGAAGAAGTTCTCCATCATGGCATTGTCCAGGCAGTTCCCCTTGCGGCTCATGCTCTGGATGATTTTGTGGTCCTGGAGTGATTTCTGATAACTGCGGTGCTGGTAATGCCAACCCTGATCCGAGTGCAACATCAGCCCTGCACTAACCTCTCTTGCAGCGAAGGCACTGTCTAGCATGTCCATGACCATCTTTAGATCCGGATGGTCCGATATCGTGTAGCTGACGATTTCCCCGTTGTACATATCGAGTATCGGCGACAGGTAACACTTTTCCATGCCGATGTTTATCTGGGTCACGTCAGTTGTCCACTTCCTGTTCGGCGCTGTCGTGCCGAAGTTCCTATTCAGTATGTTGGGAGCAGTCTTGCCAACTTCGCCCTTGTACGAGCGGTACTTGTTGCGCCTGCGCACATTTTTCAGCCCTTCTTCTTTCATTAACCGGTAAACGGTCTTGTGGTTGATCGAGTAGCCTTCGTTCCTTAGTTGTTCCACGATGCGGCGGTAGCCGTAACGGCCCTTGTTCTGTGCGTGCACGGTCTTGATTCGGGTGCGTTCGTCTGCGTAGCGGTCGAGTCTCTTGCGGAGGTTGTAGTAGTATGTGGAGCGGGACAGCCCGCCCGCCTTCAAGAGATGTTTCAGAGCATGCTTGTCGCTCAGTTCTCTGATGACTTGGGCCCTATACCGAACATCTCGGCATTCTCTTTCTGGTCTAGGGCCTTTAGTTTTTTTAGGTAGGCGTTCTCCGCTTCGAGGTACGCTATTCTTTCCTTGAGCTGTTCTACTTCGCTCATACCCTTTGTTCGCTTTGGTTTTGGCACCTTGGGTAGCCTCCCTCTTGGTTTTGTGGCAAGTAGTTCCTCGTAGCCGCCATGACGGAATTTGCGTAGCCAAGATAGTAGGCAACAACGGCTAATTCCGTATTTGACGGTAACTTCGGCCAAAGATAGCGATTGTTGCTCAACGGCTTCTATAACGGACTTTTTTAGTTCCGCATTTGGACGTGCATTCGCTTTCCTTTGCGTGTACCAGTTGCCAGTCATCTCGTACTGCCTACATCGGTGTCGGATATCTCGTTCGTCTATGCCCGTTGTTTTTGATATAGCGATGGAGCCATATCCCTCTTGGTACATCTTGAAGGCTTTCGCCCATTCTTTTTTTGTGTGTTTCTTATACATGAAAACCCCGAAAGTTGTGTCCAACTTTCGGGGTTCACATCACATGACCGTCGGGATTTTTTTTAGAAGCTGTCGTCTTCTTCGTCGTCGCTGTGGCGGATGACGGTGGCGCCGATTTTCGCCATCTTGTTCTCGAAATCCTCGTAACCGCGGTCCAGGTGGTACACGCGGCTCACGGTGCTTTCGCCTTCGGCGATGAGGGCCGCAAGGACTAGCCCTGCGGTGGCGCGGAGGTCGCTGCCCATGATTTCGGTGCCTTCGAGCTTGGTGCCGCCCTTGATTGTCGCGGTGTTGCCGTTCACCTGGATGTCGGCGCCAAGGCGTTGCAGCTCGGCCACATGCTTGAATCGGTCGTTATAGACGGTATCCTGGATAACGCTGTTTCCCGGAATCGAGACGAGCGTCGCCATGAGCGGCGCCTGCATGTCGGTGGGGTATCCCGGGAAGGGGAGCGTCTGGATGGTGATGGGCTTGAGTTCTACGTCGCGGGCGTCGACTTCGGCCCAGTCCGCACCGACGCTCACCTTGCAGCCCATGTCGCGGAAGGCGTCCAGGGTCGAGGCGATGTGGTCGGGAATGATTTTAGTGACTTTAACGCGGCCGCGGGTGATAGCTGCAGCGCAGAGGTACGTGCCCGCTTCGATGCGGTCGGGAATGGTGAACCCTTTGCCGGGGCGGAGGCTTTCGACGCCCTGCACCGTGAGGGTGCGGGTGCCGCGGCCCTGGATTTTGGCGCCCATCGAGACGAGGTAATCGACGAGGTTGTCGATTTCGGGCTCGAGTGCCGCGTTCTGCAGCACGCTCGTGCCCTTGGCAAGCGTTGCCGCCATGAGAACGTTCACCGTTGCGCCGACGCTGGAAATGGGGAAGTAGAACGTTCCGCCGGGGAGGCGGCCATCGCAGGTGGCTTCCACGTAACCGCGGGTGAGGTTAATCTTTGCTCCGAGCGCCTCGAGCCCCTTCAGGTGAAGGTCAACAGGGCGGGGGCCCCAGGCGCATCCGCCGGGGAGCGAAACACGGCAGCGGCCGAAGCGCGCCACGAGCGGGCCAAGCACGTAAAAGCTGGCGCGCATCGTCTTCACGAGTTCGTAGGGGGCTTCCAGGTGGTCGGCCCCGTGCGTGTCAATCTTGAGTTGGTGTGCTTCTCCGCTGATGCGGCAGCCGATAACGCGCAGCACGTCGCTCATAGTCTTCATGTCTTTGAGGTGCGGCACGTTCGTGATTTCGGAAACGCCGTCGGCAAGGAGAGCGGCCGCCATCACGGCGAGCACGGCGTTCTTGGCGCCAGAAATTTGCACTTCGCCATCGAGTGGCTTTTTGACTTGATGAACTTCAAAGCGGTACATATAAGTTAATTCTCCTGTTCGGGCTTGCCTTTTTTGGCTCCCTTGGCCCGATTGTCAAAAACGACGAATGTCCTTGCAATCCAGTCGTGGAGTGCTCGGCGCTTGGGGTCGATGAGCACGATAAGGTACCCGATCCCGTAAAAGAGCAATGTCACCTGCGAAAGAAGGCTGCACAGGTAGCGGGCAGTCGAGCTGAGCCATCCGAGGGGCATCCCTTCGGCAGTCTCGATATGGATATGCCAGAACATTTTGCCCGGAGTAGCCGAAAAGATTGCCTGGAACACGACGAAGTAGATGGCCTGTATGGCCCCGTAGATGCTGAAGAACGTGCTGAGTCCCGGCGATTCGATGACCTTGTCTAGAGCCTCGTTCGATGATGGGTTGCCGATGTAGTTGACAAGGGCTTCCTCGACGGCCGCGGCGTCCATGAGGCCGGCGAGAGTCATGATGAGGAGGATGGCGCCGCCGACAAGGCACAGGATGCAGTTGTCGATGAGGAAGGCGAAAAACCTGACGAAAAATCCGGCGTAGTGGCGCGTGTTCGCCTGCTCGCGGAGGAGGGCCTCGACCGTGTTCTTGATGAGTTCGTCCCTGGACGCTTCCAGTTCGGCTAGGCCGGGCTCCTTGGATTCCTCGCATTCTTCCCAGGGTATCCAGGCGCTCATCCCGCTTCGCCAGACGAGAGTTTTACTGGTTATCTTGCCTTCTCCGACAAATTCGCGAATCTCGTCGAGAGAGAATGGACCCTGCCTGCGTTCCCCGTCGGTGATGCTTTCGTCAATAAAAAACCAGCTCATACTGGGCCCAAATCTAGAAAATTACGCATCTGGACAATGCCGGAAAACGTGAAAAGAACTAAATTTGCATGGTATGAGAATTTTTAAACCGGGCCAGCGTTTCGTTAGCCAGTCAGAACCCGATTTGGGTCTTGGAACCGTAGCCGAAGTTCAGGGCCGTACCGTCAAGTTCGTTTTTCCCCTGGTGGGCCAAGTCCGCCTCTACCGTATAGACAATGCTCCTGTAGACCGCTTTATTTTGCAGGCGGGCGAAACCGCCAAGAGCGAGAAGGGTGTGTCTTTTGTTATCGAGTCTGTCCGCGAAGCAGATGACCTTGTCATTTACGTGGGCCGCGGTGGCCGCGAAATGAAGGAATCCGACCTCACCGCGAAGCAGATGGCCCGCCCCTCCGACCTTTTCCGTGCGCTTTCCAGGATTGGCGGCAAGAATGCCAAGACGGATAGCGGCGACGTGTCAGCGAAGGCCTTTGACAGGCGCCGCAGGGCCATGGAGCTTTTGTGCAAGTGGTTGTCTTCGCCGGTTCGCGGTATGATTGGCCCGCGCGTGAGCATGATTCCGCACCAGTATTACCTGTGCTACCGTGCTTGCTCCACGTCGACGCTCCCCCGCCTGATGCTCAGTGACGAAGTTGGCCTCGGAAAGACAATCGAGGCCGGCATGATATGGCATGCGCTCAAGGCCCGCGGCCGCATTAGCCGTACGTTGATTATTGTGCCCGAGACTCTCAAGCACCAGTGGATGATCGAGATGAAGCGGCGCTTCAACCAGCTGTTCACCCTGGTCGACGAAGGCTATATCCGCGGTCTGTTCGTGGGTATCGACAAAGACGAGACCAAGCCCAATCCCTTTGTGCAGAGCAACGACATCATCGTTTCCATAGAGTTCTTGATGGGCCAACCCGCCTTGATCGAGGACTTGCTCAAGTGCACCTGGGACATGACGATTATCGACGAGGCTCACCACCTGGTGTGCGAAGACGGGTTTACGAGCCACGAGTACATGCTCGCGAATGCGGTGCTCGCCAAGTCGAAGGGCGTACTCCTGTTGACTGGAACGCCCCTGCAACTGCATCCCGAGAGCCAGTTCAACCGTCTCAAGATGCTCGACCCGGCCAGGTTTGCCGACTATAACGCCTTTATCAAGGACCAGGAAGCCTACCGCAAGCTGGTGAACGACCTCTCCAAGCTGCCGACGGACCCGAACCATCAGATGAGCTGGGACGACCTTTACGACTGCGTGCCCAAGAACTCGAAGATTCGCCCCTGGCTTGAACAGGAAAATTCCAAGTCCATGACGGCGGGCGAATGGATGCGCCGCATCGTGGATGCGATGGGTACCGGTTCGGTGGTGTTCCGCAATACGCGCAAGGGCGTGGGCGGATTCCCGAAACGCGTGCTCGACGAAATCCCGCTTGAACCCGACCTGACCTACCGCGAGATGGTGGAGGTTGCCGCGGAACGTGATTTGGAAGCGTCTACGGACATCCAGGAGAACGGCCTCCTGTGCACCAAGTTCTCTGACGCATGGGCGCTGGACGAGAGGTTCGTGTGGCTTAAGGGATTCCTGAAGGAACACCGTAACGACAAGATTCTGTTGATTTGCGAATCTATCGAGGTCGTGCTTGCGCTCGAGGCACTCCTCACGGAATACCTCGGCGAAGGGGCCTTCTCCATGTTCCACGAGAACATGACCATCATGGCCCGCGACAAGGCTGCCGCGAACTTCAGCAAGCCGAACGGCGCGAATTTGCTGATTGCATCCGAAATCGGTTCCGAAGGGCGTAACTTCCAGTTCTCGCACCACCTGGTGCTTTTCGACCTGCCGCTGGATGCCGCCCTCGTGGAACAGCGCATTGGCCGCCTAGACCGTATCGGCCAGACGAAGGACATCATTGTGCATGTCCCTTACGTGAAGGGCTCCGGCCAAGAAGTGATGTTCCGTTGGTACAACGACGGTCTCAACGCTTTTGGCGCTCCGCTGATGAGCGGTGGCGAACTGTTCCTCAAGTACACGGACAGCCTCATCGAAGCGCTTGCCGACCCGCGCCATAGCCTCAAGACGTTCGTGGAAGACGTTATCCCGCAGGTACGCAAGGATTGCGAGACCATGCGCAAGAACATCGAGAAGGGTCGTGACCGCCTGCTTGAATTCAACAGCCGCAATCCCGAGAAGGCCAAGGAAATCACCGACGAGATTGAACGCATCGATGCCCAGACGGAACTGCGCGACCTGATGCTCGAGTCCCTGCATGCCCGCGGGCTCGATATCGACAAGAGCGCCATCGAAGGCTGCTCCGTGATTACGCAGGGCCCGCAAATCGAGGACGGTACCATCGCCGGCATGCCGAGCCGCGGTCTCGTTGCCGCCCAGAGCGAAGAAGAGGAACAGGGCTCCGACAACATCTGCCTTACCGCGACATTTGACCGCAATGTGGCCATGCTTCACGACGAGGTGGACTTCTTGAGCTTGGAACATCCGCTTGCGCAGGGTACGATTGACTTTGAAACAGGCGCCGACCACGGCGTGGTGGCCTGCTGCATTTGGCCGGGCTCTGGACAGCACGGGCTCATGATGCAGTACAACTTTGCGGTAGAGCTCCCGGTGCCCGAAGATTGGGGCATGAGCGATTTGGTGGGGCCGCTGTACGTGTCTGCGCTCGTGGATGCGACCGGCACCGACAGGAGCGATTGCCTGGAATCCCTCTCGAAGGCGGAACTGCGCGACGTGGACGTGCCACAGGGAAACAAGGCTGTGGATGCGACGCTTCACTTCTTTGCGAAGGAAGGCCTTGCCAAGGCCCGCCAGACGGTTTCTGTCCCGGCGAAGGAATACGCCGAAAAGGCCGCCGACCTGGTGGAAGCGCGCTCGGAACAGGAATATCAGCGCATGAACCACCTGCTCACGATGCGCGGCAAGGCGGCGGGAAGCGCCCTGTTGCAGCAGATGCGAAAGAACGTGAGCGACCGCCGCAAGGTTGTCGCGAACCCGCAACTCCGCCTGGATGCCATCCGTTTGCTTGTTTGTAGATAATTTTATACGTAATTTTTTTGCTTCGGTAGCAAAAAAAAATTATTTTAGAAATGGTGTAGAAAAGGGGAGGCGGTATGAAACAGGTATTCGCTTTTGTCATTTTTCTCGCCGTTTCGGCGTGGTCTGCTGTGGGAGACCAGTGGACGGAATTGGTTTTTCAAGAGGGCTTCCTGGATATAGATTCTACGGTAAGCCCAAATGTTGATACTGTTTATGTATCCATTTGGCATAATAAAGTTGACGCTTATGCCTATTATTCAACATTGGATACGAATTATATGGTTTTTTCTGACCCTCGATCAGCGTCTGTTCGAGTTTATTGTACCGTTCCGGCTGATTCCGTTTTTACGTCGTTTAAATTTCCGCATAGTTTGACAGAAGTCTTGCGTTACGAGTTCATGAAATGGCAAGAATGGGGATTTCTTGGCATAACGAAGGATAGTGCTCAACGACTGATAGATTTTGTTGTCCCTGATTCGCTGGACGTTCGTTTCTATCGCATATTTTATGGTGAAGAATGCCTTGATGATCCGGCATCATGTCGTTCTAGAACGAGTGTAAATGGTGGCGGCGGCACGGTACAAGATGACTTCAACCTGCTCCCTCAAAAAAAGATTCTTGCGGATACTTCCGAGAAGCCGTTGCGGATTTTTGAACCTGCGAATTTTATGTCGGAATCTGTCATTCCGGGAATGCGGTATCACGTTTTTGACGTGAACGGAGTCTTTATCCGTAGCGGCATCTGGCAGGGTACGATAAAGGCGACGGGCTCGACACGCATTGTCCGGTTCGAGAACGGCAAAACTGTGATTTTGAGGTAAGTATGAGACCGATTTTAATGAGCATCGTGTTTCTCGCCGCTTCGGCGTGGTCCAGCGTAAACCTTATTTGGACGGAGTTCCAGTTCGAAAAAGGGTATTTGGAAGTAGACACTGCAAAGATTTGCAATGTGGATACGACCTATATCAACTGCTCGCAGGACAGAGGTCTTGCGTACTATTCTACGATGGACACCACTTTCGCTGTGCTTTTCAATCCGTTAATCACAAGGGTGCAGCTTTTTAAATCCTTGAATGTGGACGAACAAAGACAAGCTGCCGCGGGATATGATTTCAAGATGACGGCAGTTCTGCGTTATGAGTTTATGAAGTGGCAGGAGTGGGGTATTATCAAGATTACAAAGGATAGTGCTCAACGTTTGCTGGATCGTATTTTGCCTGAATCGAGAGATGTTCAGGGACGTAAGATTATCCATAAAAAGGTTTGTGACGAGGAAATGCTATCGGCATGCCAAGGAGAGATCCTTTGGGGTGGGAGCGGTTCACCGAGTTTTTCTGAAGAAGACATTGCGCGCCTCCCTCAAAAAAAAATTCTAGCAGAAATAGCGGAACCCGCTCCGGCAGACACGTCGGCAAAAGATCCGGTAGGTGAGCAGCCGAAGGACACTTCTGCCTCGGTGGGTGAACAACCGGCAGACACGTCAGCTTCGGTGAGTGATTCTTCGGGGGCTGCCGCGGATACTTCCGAGAAGTCTTTGCGGATTTTTGATCCGGCGACTTTCATGGCGCAGTCCGTTATGCCGGGAATGCGGTATCGTGTATTTGACTTGAACGGAGTCTATCTCTACGACGGTACTTGGCAAGGGAACTTCAAGGCGCAGGGTAAACCGGTTCTCGTCCGGTTTGAGAATGGCCAAACGGCTGTTTTCCGCTAGTTTTTCTGCGTCAACTTTTTTTGTCGCGCTGATACATTCTATTTTTTAGTTGTATGAGTGAACTTCGTAAGAATATTTTAGATGAGTCCCGTCGCATCGTGGTGAAAATCGGGTCCCGTATTTTGGTGGATTCCGAGAAGGGCGGTGTACGTACCCGCTATATCCAGAAACTTGCCGATTCCGTTGCCCGCCTTATGGAAGCGGGCAAGGAAGTCGTGATTGTGACGAGCGGTGCCGTGGGCACCGGCATGAGCCAGCTGGGCTACAAGGAAAAGCCGACCGTGCTTGCCGAAAAGCAGGCCTGCGCCGCCGTTGGCCAGATTGACCTCATGTACGCCTACCGCGAAATGTTCCGCTGGATGCAGCTCTCGGTGGGGCAGATCCTTTTGTCTGCCGACGACTTCCGCGACCGTACCCGCTACAAGAACTTGCAGAACACCATTAAGGCAATGCTTGCGCGCAAGATTGTTCCGATTATCAACGAGAACGACTCGCTCGCCGTCGCTGAAATCAAGGTGGGCGACAACGACAAGCTTTCGAGCGACGTGGCGTTGTTCCTCGATGCCGACTTGCTTTTGATTTTCACGGACGAGGACGGCCTCTTCGACGACAACCCGAAGAAGAACCCGAACGCCCGATTGTTGCGCTTTGTGCCCGAGATTACGCCTGCCGTTCTGGCCCTTGCCGGCAAGCCCGGCGAGACGGGTTCTGCCGTGAGTACCGGCGGTATGCGCAGCAAGCTCGAAGCCATCCGCAACGTGACGAAGAGCGGCTGCAATGCCTTCCTTGCGAGCGGCATGAAGGTGCTGCCGCACCAGGTGCTTTTCGAAAATGCGCAGGGTACGCTCTTTGTGGGCTCCAAGAAAAAGCTCAACAGCCGCCAGCGCTGGCTCAGCTTTATCACGACTCCGCGCGGGGCCGTGGTGGTGGACGAAGGCGGCGTGAAGGCTCTCCGCGAAAAGCACTCGAGTCTGTTGCCCGTGGGCGTGTGTGCCGTGAAGAAGCATTTCGACAAGGGCGACTTGATTGAAGTCCTGAGCCCGTCGGGTGACGCGGTTGCTCGTGGCGTGGCCGGATTCGACAGCGAAACGCTCAAGCTCGTTTTGCGCAAGAAAACCGCCCAGGTGCACGAGATTCTGGGCGCGGATGTCCCGGACGAACTCATCCACAAGAACGACCTGGTCGTGTTCTAGTTGAAAATATAAAGTGGGTTATTATGAAAAAGACAGGCTTGTTTTTTGTCTTGTTTGTAGTGATACTCACTCTTTGTGCTTGTAGTGGCAAGGGATCGTCTTCGCCGAATGAAAGTGGCTTGCCTGCCGAAGTGGCGGACAAGGCGGAACTCGAGACCTACGAGTGCAGCGAGGATATCATCGGCGAGAAGGTCTATGTGAGCGAACTTGAAGAAAACTACGAATGCGATGGGGAAAAGTGGTTCAAGTCCTACGATCAAACAAAGCCAGTGTCTTCGCCCAGCAAGAAAAGTGATGGTTCATCGAACAATGACGACGACGCAACTTCAAGTAGTTCTGCTAAATCCAGTAGCTCGCGACCAACAGAAATTCTTGAACCCGAAATTACTGTGAACGAGACTTGCACCGAAGTGGGTGCCTGCGATGCCATGGTTAAGACCGATATAAGCACATGGCATTTTGTCCGCAAGGATAATTTTGGAGACGACGCGGAATACATCTACACGGTGGACGGCAAAGACCTTGCCGTGACCATCAAGAATGCCGATGGCACGACCGATTCCAAGACCTATTCTATGTATAATATGGAATCCGAAGCGGGAGTGGAGATGGCTTTCAATGCCGCAAAGTCCACCTGCAAGGACGGCGACGGAAATGACAACAAAGTAAAGAGTTGCGTGAAGGATACCGTAAAGGCATTGCCAGAATGTAATAAGATTCGGGAAGACTTTCTTGGAATGGAGGATTCTTCCTATGTAATTTGCAGGTCGGGTTCTTGGATAAAAGCTTCGGTTCTCGAATACGATACATATGGTTTAGAATGCTTTGATGATGGACGTGTGGTTACAGGAAATGTTGTAGATAGCAACATATATGTTTGCGAAAAAGGAGCTTTTCGTGTTGCATCGGAAAAAGAAGTTGAATTTTATAATGATACTTATGGATTAACATGTGTTGATGGACGAATCGTTACTGGTGCAGTAAACCCGACTAACAAATATATGTGTGAATCTGGAAGGTTTCGGACGGCAACAGAATGGGAAAAAGATACAGAAGGCCTTGACTGCATAGAGGGAGAAATTGCAAAAGGGGAGAAAGAGACTTATGTTTGCGAATCAGGAAAGTTTAGAATCGCAAATTCAATGGAAAGACATTTAAATAAAGCTTGCTCGGCGAAAAATGAAGGTATGGCCGTTATAGACTCAACCCCTCCTGATGGTTGTTATGAGATTACTTATTTCACACATTTTTGTAATGAAGGAACATGGCGTTGTATAATGTATTGGGAGTGGGATGTTCCGAAGGAAGTTCGTTTTAATAAAGAAATTGATTATGGTGTGATGACTGATAATCGTGACAATAGGGTTTATAAAACGGTAAAAATTGGAAGTCAAGTATGGATGGCGGAAAATTTGAACTATTATGATAGCACGACAATGCCCTTGGATGAGATGAGTTCGTGTTTCAATGATGAAGATGAAAATTGTGATGTTGGAGGACGTCTTTATAATTGGGCTGCAGCAGCGGATTCCGTTACATTGGTAAAAAACATTGATATTAGGGAATGTGAAATTTCAACATTACTGTGTAAACTACCATCGAAAATTCAGGGAGCTTGTCCTAATGGCTGGCATTTACCTGATACATTGGAATGGGTAACTTTGTTTAATGCAGTGGGTGGAATTTCGACAGCAGGTAAAGTGCTAAAATCTTTGACTGGTTGGGGAGATAAAACCATATATGGGTATGAGGGTCTTAATGGGACCGATGCCTATGGTTTTTCTGTGTTACCTACTGGTTACGTAGAACGATGGGGTGGTCACAATGGGGTTTATTGGAAGTATGAATATGAAAGTACTCAAGTTTTATTTTGGAGTGCTACTCAATATGGAACCCTTGCGTTTACGGTGGGATTTCATAGAAACTCTGATGCGGTTTTTGTTGATGAACATGTTAGGGATTGGTTCCGGTTGCCAGTCCGCTGCATCAAGGACTCTGAATAATTTTCCCGTTCTCAAAATTGTTATATTGATGTCAGGATTATGCCACAAAATGACTTGACATCCTTGATTGCCCGTTATCGTGAATTGGGAATAGATTCGCAGATAGACTATAGGAAGTTCTATCTGTATTCGATTATTACCCATTCTACGGCAATCGAAGGTTCGACGGTCACTGAAATTGAAAACCAGTTGCTGTTTGACAAGGGGATTTCTGCAAAGGGCAGAACCATTGAAGAGCAGATGATGAACCTGGATTTGAAAAAGGCGTACGAAAAGAGTATTGATTTTGCTCAAATTCATGCGGAAGTCTCGATTGATTTGCTGAAGGAACTTTCTTCGCTCGTGATGAAAAATACCGGTAGTTCTTATCAGACTGTTTTTGGTAATTTTTCGAGTGCAAATGGAGACCTTCGATTGCTGAATGTGACTGCGGGTATTGGTGGGCGCTCCTATATGAGTTTCACGAAGGTGCCTGCAAAATTGGAAGCCTTTTGTGCGGAAATGAATGAGGCTCGACATCGTATAAATCCTCAGGACTTAGAATCTCTTTATGACTTGAGTTTTGATGCGCACTACGGGCTTGTCACTATTCATCCTTGGGCGGATGGCAATGGACGTATGGCAAGGCTCCTCATGAATCAAATTCAATTTGAATTTGATGCGATTCCGTCGAAAGTCCTGAAAGAGGATAAAGAAGAATATGTGAAGAGCTTGTTGCAATCACAGGAAACAGGCGATTCAAGGTTCTTCAAGGATTTTATGCACGCATCCCTTTGCCGTAACCTTCAGAAGGAAATCGATGAATTTCTCCGTTCTACAGAAATGGGGGGAGAAAATCTGGAAATGGGGGGAGAAAATGCAAAACGGGGGGAGAAAACTCGCGATGTTATTCTCCGTATCATTCGTGAAAATCCGCAGATAACGATGGCTGCACTTGCCGAAAAAGCAGGCATTTCTGCAAAAGCAATTGAAAAGCAGATTGCCCGCCTAAAGAAAGACTCCCTGTTAGTTCGTGTAGGCCCCGATAAGGGTGGCCATTGGGAAGTGCTATAGAATGGGGGACGCCCTAAAGAGGGGTCTCCTGGGGTGGTGGCGTATTCGCCGCGGTGAAAATTTTTATTTTGCGGATGTATGGAAGAAAACCAGAACTTAGACGATTTGGCCGAGGAATCTGCGGAACTCCCGAAAGTGGAGAGCCGTGAGGACTTGGCGAGAATTATCCAGGCGCTAGTCTTTGCTTCGCCCGATATTGTGACCCTGAAAAAATTGCGCGAGATTCTCGGCGATTTCCTGGACGCGCGTACCGTCGCGGATGCGCTGATTCTGGCGAACGATTCCCTGAACAAGATTAATGCCCCGTTCGAGATTGTGGAACAGGCCGGAGGCTACCGCTTCCGCACCCGTGCCAAGTATTATCCGTGGGTCCGCAAGCTTTTCCCCGAGGCTAATGCCAGGCGACTTTCCCAGGCGGCGCTTGAGACGCTTGCCGTCATCGCTTACCAGCAGCCGATTACCAAGGCGGCCATCGAACAGGTGCGCGGCGTGTCGTCGGCGGACGGCCCGATCCGCAACTTGCTGGACAAGGGCTTTATCGCGCTGGGCGCACGTGCCGAGACTGTCGGCAACCCCTATACCTACGTGACCACGCAGGAATTCATGAAGTATTTCGGAATCAACCGCATTCCCGAAGATTTGCCGCGCTTGCGCGAGTTCAGCGAACTTCTGGAAGCGGGCGCTCTGGTTCCGCAGTACGCGAAGCAGGAGTCCGAACCCGAAGTGATGGCTCCGCCCGAAGAGAATCCTGAACAGGTGGAACTGTCCATGGGGGATGCGTAATGGCCGCAACCCCGTTGATGCAGCAATATTACGAGATAAAGAAACAGAATCCCGGCTGCATATTGTTTTTCCGCATGGGCGACTTCTTCGAACTTTTCGAGGACGACGCCGTCATCGCCTCCAAGATTTTGGGGCTTACGCTCACGAGCCGTAACAACGGCGCCGCCGGGGCCACGCCCCTGTGCGGGTTCCCGCACCATGCTGCCGAACGCTACGTGCCCAAGATGGTGGCGGCAGGCTACCGCATCGCTATCTGCGAGCAGGTCGAAGACCCGAAGCTCGCGAAGGGGATTGTCAAGCGCGATATCGTCGAGATTATCAGCGCGGGCACCGCGATGAGCGAATCGAACTTGAACGCGAAGGAGGCCAATTTCCTTTGCTCGTTCATCCCCGAAAAAGACGGCATTTCGTTTGCGATTGCCGACGTGACGACTGGCTACCTGGCGGCTTGCAAGAGCTCGCAGCAGGCGTTCGAATGCGAGTTTTGTCGCCGTATGCCCAAGGAAGTTGTGGTGCCCGAAGGGACCGTGATTCCCTCTGGCGTGATGGATTTGATCCGCTCCGAGAATATTCTGGTGACGGAACTGCCGGCTTTTTTGTTTGGCGAAGATGCCGCGAAGGACGTCTTGTTCTCGCATTTCAAGGTGGAGGCCCTGGACGGGCTCGGCCTTGACGGGCGCATTGCCGAAACGCAGGTGACGGGGGCCTTGCTCCAGTACCTGATGGACCAGAAGAAGTCCGAACTTTCGCATTTTACGAACCTCGAGATTCTGAATCTCGACGACTACATGACGCTCGACCCGAGTACGCTCAGAAACCTGGAACTGGTACGCCCGCTGAATGCCGACGACATCAGCAGCACGCTCTGTTACGTGCTCGACTTCACGGTGACGGCGATGGGCGGGCGAAACCTGAAGGACTGGGTGAGCCATCCGCTGATTTCGGTGGACCGCATCCGCGAACGCGCGGAAGCTGTCGAAGAACTGGTGAACAATCCGGTCGCGCTCGACGAACTCAAGGAATCGCTGACATCCATCCTCGACATGGAACGCCTGATGGGCCGTGTGGGGTCCGGACGCGCGAATGCCCGCGACTTGGCGGGCATGGGCCGTTCGCTTTCGCAGGCGTCCAAGGTGGCCGATGTGCTCGAGGGTTTGCGTTCTCCGATTTTTGAACCGATGCGAACGGCCCTCATTGCCGCCCGAGGCCGTGGCGAAGAACTTTTGAGCCAGTTTAACGATGATCTCCCGCTGACCGTACGCGAGGGCGGCATGATTCGCGCGGGTGCCAATGCGGAACTCGACGCGATGAACGCCGACATCAAGGACCGCCGTGAATGGATTGCTTCGCTCGAAGTCCGCGAGCGCGAACGCCTCGGAATCTCGAGCCTGAAGGTTGGCTACAACCGTGTGTTCGGCTACTACATCGAAGTGACCCGTGCCGCGATGGCGAAGGCCACGAGCCCGATTCCCGACGAATATATCCGTAAGCAGACGACGGTGAACGCCGAACGCTACATCACTCCCGAGATGAAGGAATGCGAATCCGTCATCAGCAACGCGGAAGTGAACATCCATGCGCTTGAATACAAGATTTTCTGCGAACTGCGCGAGCGCGTGAATAGCTGGCGTGCCGAACTGCAGGAAATTGCGAACGCGATTGCGCGTGTCGATACGCTTTACAGTTTTGCCCGTGCCGCGCGCAAGTACAACTACGTGCGTCCTGAAGTCTTTGAAGGTTCGGGGATTGAAATCAAGGGCGGGTTCCATCCGGTGATTGTCGCCGTGAATCCGGACCTGGACTTTATACCGAACGATGTCTCGCTTTCGCCCGAAGCGACGCGCCTCATGCTCATCACGGGGCCGAACATGGCCGGTAAATCGACTTACCTGCGCCAGACCGGCTTGATTGTGCTGATGGCGCAAATCGGCTGCTTCGTGCCTGCCGAAAGTGCCCGCATCGGCGTGGTGGACCGCATCTTTACGCGTGTGGGTGCGAGTGACCGCCTGAGCCGTGGCCTCTCGACGTTCATGGTCGAGATGATCGAGACGGCGAACATCTTGCGTAACGCGACAGCGCACAGCCTCGTGCTGCTCGACGAAATCGGCCGCGGGACGAGCACCTTCGACGGCCTTTCGATTGCCTGGGCGATTGTCGAAACTTTGCACGACGAACCGGCCCGCGCTGCGATCACGCTGTTCGCGACGCACTATCATGAACTGACCGGACTCGTGGATAGCCTGGAACATGCCGGGAACTACCAGGTGGCCGTCCAGGAAAAGGGCGACAAGCTCGTCTTTTTGCATAAGATTTTGGCGGGTGCCTGCGATTCAAGCTACGGCATACACGTGGCCGAGATGGCCGGGCTCCCGAACAATGTGTTGCGTCGTGCCCGCAAGATTTTGCTGCGCCTCGAAAAGCAGAAAATCGACCCGAGCGATGGAGCAACGCACAAGAAACTCATGGAAAAGCCGCAGGTCGATCTGTTCGCACCTCCCGACGAATCCACGCAGTTGCTCAAGGAAGAAATCCGTCGCCTCAAGCCCGAAGAAATGACCCCGCTCCAGGCGCTGCAATGCCTGACCGAACTGAAGGAGAACTATGGAAAATAGTGTGAAGTGTGTAGTGTGTAATGTGTAATGAAAATCACCTCACACCCCACACCTCACATTACCCCTAACCACTAATCACTAACCATTTCTCTCAAAACTCATAACTCAAAACTCAAAACTCAAAACTCATAACTCAAAACTCAAAACTCACATTACCCCTAACCACTAACCACTGTTTACTAACCACTGTTTACTAACCACTGTTTACTAACCACTGTTTACTAACCACTTCCCATGATCGACTTCGCCGCCTTACAAGATTTCGTCTACGAGAACCGAGTGTTCGATTCGAACATCCACGGTCTTGCGCATTGGCGGCAGGTGGAGTTCAACGGGGTGAGCCTTGCAAAAGTCACGCATGCGGACATCACGGTGGTACGCCTGTTCGCGCTCTTTCATGACAGCAAGCGCGAGGACGATGGTTACGATGGCGAACATGGCGAGCGCGGGGCGGAATTTGCCAAGCAGTGCTTCGAGGAAAAGCTCCTCGACATTACGCAGGAACAGTTCGAAAAACTCTACCACGCCTGCAAGTTCCATACAAAGGAACATTCTACGGGCGATGCGACCATAGACACTTGCTACGATGCCGACCGCCTGGATTTGGGTCGCGTCGGCTTTGAACTCAATCCGCACAAGATGGCGACCGCTGCGGGTGCAAAAATTGCCCGCAAATCTTTGACTGCGGGCGTTGATGTTTACGAAATGCGTGAATGGCTTAAGACCGTCATGCCGTAAGGCTTAGAGAGCCTTAAAGCAGCCAGTCGTTACGTCCCGTGAACTTGGATTCGTCTGCGATGACTTGGAATATGCAGCTCAGTTCGACGACTGCGTTCTTCGGGAGGCTCGAAACGCCGACGGCCGTGCGGGAATGGTAGCCGTTCCTTTCGAAAATCTTCACGGCGAGGTTGCTCGCCCCGTTCAGGATGGCCGCCTGTTCGTGGAAATCGGGGTCGGACTGGATAAAGCCCTGCATCTGCACCAGCTTGAGTGTTTCGCCGGGTTGCAACACGGAAATGGCTGCCGCGATGCTGTTGAGCAGGCAGAGCCCCGCTGCCCTAGCGGCCACTTCGGGAGACATGCTGGACGGAACGGACCCGACATACGATCCGAGATCGCCCTTGATGGAGGGAAGCTGTCCCGAAACATAAATGAGATTGTCGATACGGTTCGCGGGAACATACGACGCTAGGGGTTTCGGACAAGCAGGAAGGAAGAGTCCTAGTTCCTCGATTTTCTTTTGGATGTCCATCTTGTTCTCCAGTGAATGGTTTTGCCTTATTTCTTCCGGATTATTTTCGTGAAGCAAAAGATACAAAGTGCAGTAATTGCTGTCCACGAAGCAATCATGAAAATGAGCCCGCCAGCAGTGAATTCAGCGTCCATGCTAGTTCTCCTTTACGGCGCTGGCCGCGTTGTCGGTTTCGTCGGAATTGCCGACAGATACCTTCTTGATGTCTTTACTGCGGCCCTTTTCGGCGGGGCCGCCCTTGCGCCAGGCGTAGGCGATGGCCACGTTCAAAAGGACAAAGAGCAATAGCAGGAATCCGCGGAAGGCCCAGGTGAAGCCGACCTGCGGGAATGTATGCCCGAGGAAGGTGACGGTCGCGGCCGGGTCCACGTTGCTGAGCGTGATGAACGGGAGGCCGTCTGTCGCCGTGAACGATACGAGGAGCACGATCAGGTAGGCGGGGCACACGTAGAGGATGATGGGACGCAGCAGGCGCGGGAGCTTGATGAGGGCGCCGTCATTCATCGTAGCAAAAGCTTCGTTTTCGCCCGGCTCGATTTCCACTTCGGCAGGGAGGTCTCCGCAGGCCTGCGCGTTTTTCGCCTTGCGGCGCCCGAGCACCAGACTGAAGAGTATGGCCTGGATCATGCCGACGAACACGATGAGGTACGTACCGCCCCAGAAGTCGAGTTCGTCGACCGTGCCCGCGGCAAGCCCGAAGATGGCGGTGAGGCTACCGATGAACGTGATGGTGCTGACCGTGGTGACGGACTTTTTACGCGTGAACTTGAGGTCGTCTTCGCAGAAACTGATGAGCGGCTGGATGATGGAAATCGCGCTCGTGATGCCGGCGAAGAACAGCATGGCGAACCAGACCGTCTGTAGGAATCCGCCGAACGGGAGCGTGCCGAACACGTAGGGCATCGTCTGGAATCCGAGCCCGAAGGTGCCGAGCTTCGCGCATTCCTCGATGTTCGCGCCCGCGATGAGAACCGCCATCGGTATGACGACCGTACCGCCGATAATCACTTCGGCAAAGCCGTTCGTGGCGCTAGCCGTGAGCGAAGAAAGCACGAGGTCTTCTTTCGGTTTAAGGTAGCTCGCGTAGCAGAAGATGATGGCCATGCCTAGGCTCATGGTGAAGAACACCTGGCCCGCCGCCGCCATCCAGACCTTGGGGCTCGCGAGTTCGGAGAGGTCCGGGTTCCACATGAACGCGAGGCCCTTGCCGATTCCCGGGAGCGTAAGCACGCGCGCCACCAGCACGAGACCCAAAATAAGGAGGATGGGCATGCAAATCTTGTTGGCGCGCTCAATGCCTTTGCGCACGCCGAACGAAAGCACGACCATGTTCGCGGCGAATGTCACGAGGAAGAAGATGATGGCGACGGGGATGCCGCCGACGCACGTCTTGAGCATGATGTAGTTGCCGAAGAACTCCGTCATTTTTTCGGGGCCCTGCGCAACGACTTCCATCAGCGTGCCTGTGGCCGAATAGAAAGCAAACGCGAGAATCCACGACTGGATGAAGCCGTAGTAGAAGATGATGAAGATGGGTGGTAGTAACCCGAGGGAACCGAGGTACTTTGCCCAGGGTTTCTTCTTGTGGAAGATGATGTGGTAGGTACTCGGAGAAGTGCCGTAGTTGTGGTAGCCGGCGTAGCGTCCGAGTGTCCATTCGATCCACGCGAGGGGAATCCCGAGGAATACGAATGCGATGAGGTAGGGGATGATGAACGCACCGCCGCCATTAGTTGCCGCCTGGACAGGGAAGCGCAAAAAATTGCCGAGGCCGACTGCCGAGCCGGCAACAGCCAAGATGACTCCTATTTTGGAGCCCCAGTTTTCACGATTGTTTTGCATGCCTTAAAGTTAAGACAATCTTTTGTGCGTGGCAACCGATATCGCTGCATAAAAGCCGAATGATAACCTAAACTCCTAACCACGATTTGCTAAATTTGCCCCCGTCAGGGCCTATCATCCAGGTAGGTTCCTAGTCCGGCACGCCAAAGCGCCTGCCGATAAAGGATTATAAAATGGCAAAGAAAGTTCAGGATGCCCTCAAGGACATCATCTCCCTCTGCAAGCGCCGCGGTTTCATTTTCCCCGGCTCCGAAATTTACGACGGCCTCGCCAACACTTGGGACTACGGTCCGT
>JAEEGJ010006652.1_pt1 | contig 34323 bp, 24 predicted proteins | sample 8958761 | NCBI WGS metagenome assembly JAEEGJ01 (sample SAMN16246546, study PRJNA631951) | gut metagenome | biome: gut microbiome; feature: rumen; material: RS-attached | host: Bos | place: Iran: Karaj | collected 2018-10
ATGATGGAAAGTAATCCGACGTTGTGCAGTGCGCCCATGGGGCTGAAGATGAACACGAAGAACATCGCGCAGAGAATGAATGTCGTCATGCCCATCGTCTTTCCGATTTCGCGGTAAGAGAGCAACAGCGCTTTTTTGTAGCTGCCCGTGCGTTCGTATCCGTATTTGATGTGATTGTTCATGTGGATGGTGTCGTCAACGGCGATGCCCAAAATCATCGGCATCACAATCATCGTTATCATGTCGAGCGGCATTCCCGAATAGCCCATGACGCCACCGATTAAAAGTACGGGTGCGACGTTTGGAATCATGCCGATGAGGCCCGCCTTGATGCTCCCGAATGCGAGAATCATCATGATAGCGATAATGACAAATGAACCGCCGAACGAACGTAATAATCCATTTACCAGCTTGCCGTTCATTTCGGCGTAGTTCACGACTTCGCCGACGATTGACGCTTTGGCGTCTGGGAAAATTTGGGCGGCATACGATTTTGCGGAATCGAGATCTTCAACGATTTTCTTGGCGTCGTATCCGGAAAGTTCTATGTGGATGTATGTTGTTTTGTAGTCTTCGTCCATGTGTTCAAAGAGCGCATCGGCATCTGAAATTTCGTAGAGGAATAGCAATTGCGTGAGCATGTCCTGCGCATCGGGAATTTTGTAGTATTCCGTGCTGTCGGCGTTTAGTGTGCGGTTCATTTCTTTCACGAGTCGTGTTACGGATTGCACGCGGGGCTTGTCGCCTGAAATTTTTGTGAGTTGGAGCGTGCCGAGTTTTTGCTCAAGCGTTTCGATGCGTTTCATGTTGGCAGGATCTTTCAGTGCGTCGTTGTCGTTGAATTCAACCATCACATTGAAATCGTAGAGGCTTCCGAGTTTACCGCTGAGCATGTCCATAAGCCTTGTGACGAACGGGATTTTTTCGCCCATCGTTTTTGTGTAGTCCATGTTCACGTCAATGTTCATCATTCCCGGAATTTGCGCTAACATTATGGCAGCTGAAATCGCGGCGATGATTCCGCTGTGTCTGCAAACTTTGCGTCCGAAAAATTCAAAGAGAATGTCTGCCTTGGTTGCGCCAGCGGCTTTCACTTCTGTTGGGTCGGGCTTTGCGTTCTTACCGAAGCTCATGAGAATCGGAATCAAGATGATGACATACAAATAAACCATGAAGACGATGCCTGCCGAAATGCCGCCAATCCAGCGGATCGGGCGGATGCCTGCGAACAGGAACGAAATCAGCGAGGCCACGGTAGTGATGACGGTGAAGAGAATGGGCCAGCCGGTTTCTTCGACAGCGTTTATCACGGATTCGCGGCGGTTGCCCGTGCGCCTAAAGTGCATGCGGAATGAATTGATGTAATGGATAGAGTAGCCCACCGAAAGTGCCATGCCCAAAAGAATGGGAAGCGCGACCATGCTTTCGTCGCCGACGATACCGAGCCACGCGTTTACACCGAGGACGGATGCAATCCCTCCGACAGTTGCAATGGCGGGGACGATGACTCCGCGCAATGAACGAACGAATAAAATAAGACATGCGAGCATGACGGCGAAACCAAAGCCGATACGCATGGCGCATTCACGCGAGATTACTTCGTTTTCTTCCATTTCGGTGTAGCTCATACCGGTCGGCAAGAATTGGAATTTGTCGCTTTGAAATTCTTCGGAGAGGATGACGTTGCGGGCGAATGGAGCAATGCTGTCTTTGCCAAAATCGACTCCGCCTTCGTACGATTTCAACGAGAGGATGACCCATGTTTCTTTGGCGTCGTCGGAGACGATGTTGTTCACGAGCGATTCGCGACTCATGATGAGCGATTTCTTGGCGGCGAGTTGTGCTGAATCTGTCGGGATGCCGCTTTCGAACGGGTCGATGACTTCGAAGCCTTCGTTATTGGCAATGGGGATGGACAAGTTGTGCGTGAGTGAAACGACGCGGTCGGCGTAAGGGACTTCGTTTTCGAGGCGTTTTGAAAGTCGGTCAATGGCGCTTAAGACTTCAGGTGCAAAAACATCGTTAGCACGGACGAGTACCATGTAAGAATCTTCGCTGCCGAAAACATCATTGAAATGTGCTTGGTCAATTTTGACTTTATCCCAGTCGTCGAACCATTCTTCTTCGCTGGCGGTCATTTGCAGTTGCGGGAGCCCGAGGCACGCGGCGAGAGTCACAAGAACTGTTGCGAGTAAAATCAACCATCGAAATTTGACTTGAAAACGCCCTAAACGAGCGAAAACCTTGTTGACTCGAGAAACTTGCATAACATCCTCCCAAAATTTTTGCCCGAAAATAACATAACGTGTTGTGTTTTTCTACTCCAATCGGACGCATTAGGAACATGGGTGGGTATAGTATGTGTGTAAAAAGTTAAACGGGGCTAAATTGCGTCTAAATGGAGTAGAATTTTTCGCGGGAATTTTCAAGTTTTGGCGACCATGAGAACTACTGGTAAAAAATCTTCGAATACGTTGGTGCGTGACCTCGTGAACGTGGGCATTTTTGGTGCACTTTATCTTGTTCTTTCTGGACTTGGAGCGAGTATCGGTTTTATCCCTGCGTTTATTGTGGTTTCCACATGTGTGGTGAGCTTGGTGACGAGCGTCCCGCTATTCCTTTTCTTTTCGAAAGTCGAAAGACCTTTACTTTGCTGCGTGCTACTTTGCACTCTTTTCGGAATTGTCATGACAATCTCTGGTCACGGAATTTCTTTTGGTTTGCTTTGCGTGGTGTATGGCGTTTTGGCGGGCCTTTGCTTAAAGCTGTTCCACAAGAATTTTGTGGGATGTCTGCTTGCTAATGTGATGATTAGTTTTGTACCTTCTTCGATGATGATTCCGCTTTGGTCTTCGACCGAAGAATATTTGGCGTATTGCAGTTCTATTTGTGATAAGGCTTATATTGCTCATTTGGCGGAGCTTTCTAGCAGCTATTGGCCTTTGATTGGTCTTTTTGGATTTGGTGCCGCAGGTGCTGTTGTGGGCGGGTTCATTGCCCGTCGCATGATGAAAAAGCATTTTGAACGCATCGGACTTGCACAGTGAAACTAGATCCGCGTACAAAATTGTTTTTAGCGGCGGTGGCAAATGGTATGATTTTTTCCGCTCCGCTAGTTTATAGTTTGTTAATGGTTGTTGTAACGTCTATATTGCTATTATTTGAAGGAAAGTGGAAATTTATTTTCACTTTTCTTTTTGTTTATCTAGGCGCAGCCTTGTTCTTTGATTCGGCGAAAAAAATGGATATTGGTACTTCGGGTACGATTATTCTTGCATCGTTGTTTTTGATGTACCGCATTATGCCCGCTTGTGTTGTGCTATATTATGTTGTAACAACTACCAAAGTCAATGAGTTTTTGGCGTGCATGTCGCGGATGCATGTTTCGAACAAGGTGACGATACCCTTGATTGTGATGATTCGATTTTTCCCGACGGTGTATGATGAATCCCGTGCAATTGGCAATGCCATGAGAATGCGTGGAATTCGCTTGTTCAGTTTGCGAACTTTAAAAAGTCCAGTGGCATTCCTTGAATATCGGCTAGTACCGCTTTTGGTTTCTGTTACGAAAATTGGTGATGAACTTTCGATTGCGGCGGTGACGCGTGGACTCTCGGCTGAAACGAAACGCACTTGCGTTGCGACGATTGGACTTCGCTGGGTGGATTTTGTTCTATGGGCCTATTGTATTGTTGTAGTTGTGAGCTTTACTGTAACTTGCTACCGATAATGAATTCGTTGCTTTCATTGTCTTCTTTGTTCTTTTTATTGTCATCCCGGCCTAGTGCCGGGATCGGCATGTGTATTTCGCAATAACTGGCCCCGGAATAAATCCGGGGTGACGAAAAAGAAGACTGTTATTAGGATGAATTTATGAACATTTCTCTCAAAAACATTTCCTTTTCTTACTCTGATTCCCTGGATGATGCGATTCTCAAAAACTTGAATTTGGAAATTCGTTCGGGCGAGTGCGTTGTGCTGGCGGGGGAGTCGGGTTGCGGAAAGACGACGATTTCAAGACTCATTAACGGTTTGATTCCGCATTACCATTCGGGAACGATGGATGGCGATGTGTTTCTCGGCGACAAGAATACCTCCGATATGACGCTTGCCGAAATTTCACGAGTTGTGGGTTCCGTTTTTCAGAATCCTCGTTCGCAATTTTTCAACATCGATACGGATTGCGAGCTTGCTTTTGGCTGCGAAAATTTGGGAATGGATCCCGAAGAAATCAAGCAGCGCGTGGAAAATGTTGTCCAGGAATTTCATTTAGAGCATTTGCTGGGTCGTAGCATATTTAACCTTTCGGGCGGCGAAAAACAGAAAATTGCGTGCGCATCTGTTTCTGCTACGGGGCCTGAAATTTTTGTGCTGGATGAACCTTCTGCAAATCTGGATCTCAAGACGATTGCGGACTTGAAAGAAATTGTTTCGCGATGGAAAAAGGCGGGGAAGACGGTCGTTATCGTGGAGCATCGCCTTTACTATTTGCGTGATGTCGCCGACAGAATTTGTTACGTGAAGGACGGGCAAATTGCATACGAATGGACTCCCGCAGAACTTGAAGCCAAAGGAGCTGCATACGCTGCTTGCCTTGGACTGCGCTGCATGAATTTGGAGCAGTTGAATGTGCGGGATGGTGTCATCCTGAGCGTGGTTCGGCAGGCTCACCAACCTTGTAAGGTCCCTGAGCTTGTCGAAGGGCCGCAAGGTTCGAAGGAGCTGGATCTCGCGAAGCAATCCATAGCGAAATCCATTGCCTTTACGAACCTGACATTTGCGTATCATAAAAAGCATCCAATTCTCGATATTGACTGTCTTGAACTCCCGTGCGGACAAATTACAGCATTGATTGGCCATAACGGCGCTGGCAAATCGACGCTTGCCCAGGTGCTTTGTGGATTGCAGGGGAACTGGCGTCAAAAACGTGCTGCCCGCAAACGTGGCACTTACCTGATTATGCAAGATGTGAACCACCAGCTTTTTACTGAAAGTGTTCTAGATGAAGTCTTGCTGGGCATGAAACCGCAAAATGAAAAACTTGCTCTTGAAATTCTTGATGGACTCAATCTTAAGCAATATGCGAATGAACACCCGATGGCGCTTTCGGGCGGGCAAAAACAACGTGTTGCCATTGCAAGCGGAATTTCAAGCGGCAGTGAAATTGTTGTTTTCGATGAACCGACAAGTGGCCTTGATTATAGGCAGATGCTTGCTGTTTCTGCAACGCTTAAAAAACTTGCTGCAAGCGGAAAGACTTTGCTCGTAATTACCCATGACCCTGAATTTATTTTGAATAGTTGTCAATCTGTGATACGCATGGAACGTGGGAAAATCGCAGACCAGTATCTGCTACAAGGCAATCAGGAAAAGTTAATCGAATCGATGATGAATGTGTGATATGAATAGTTTTTTTTGTAATTATCTTTGAAGTATGAATATTTGGAATATTTTTGCTCCGGTTTATGAATTCTCGATGCGCTCGCAGAAGAATATCTATGACTTTCTGTATGCGCGTATTGGCGAAGTCGCTAAGAATAAGGATGTTCTTGAGTTGGCGACGGGCCCCGGGATGATTGCGCGGCATATTGCGCCTGCCGCAAAGTCCGTGGTGGCAACGGATTTTGCTCCAAAAATGATTGAAACCGCACTCAAAGCGAAGAATCCAGACAACCTGAGTTTCGAAGTTGCAGACGCGACTTCTTTACGCTTTGCGGACAATTCCTTCGACATTGTCGTGATTGCAAACGCACTCCACATTATACCGAATCCGGAAAAGGCACTTGAAGAAATTCGTCGCGTCTTAAAGGATGGCGGCTTGCTGATTGCGCCGAACTTCTTTTTCCGCGAAGGCGGCAAGAAAAATCTGTGGCAAAAATTTTTGAGCCTTGTCGGCATTCGCTTCGCACACGAATGGACCGAAAAAGAATACAAGGCCTTCTTGGAATCGAACGGCTGGAAAATCAAAATGGCCCGCGTTATCGAAGGCCGAATTGATTTGGTCTATGTAGAGTGCGCTTGAGTGCATCAAACAACACGGGCTCCTTTAACTAGGGACTTGGGACTCTTTCGTCCATGCCGTTTAATACATACTGGACCATTTTCGGTCCTTTTTCGGTACAGAGCAAAATCCCGATCGGGGGATTATCCCCATCCACCATCTCGCAATCCTTGAAATAAGAGATGTAGGCATTCAGTTGAGCAGCGTGTTCAATGCGGAATTTGCCGACCTTCAACTCCACGATTACATTGCAGTGCAGCAGACGATTGTAAAGAACCAAATCGATAAAATAATACTCGTCGTCTATGATGATGCGTTTTTGCCGAGCCTCAAAGCAGAAACCTTTGCCCATTTCCAACAGGAACTCCTGTAAATGATCCATGATAGCCTGTTCCAATTCGGATTCGGAGAACGCATCCTTGGCATTCAGGTCTAAAAAATCGAGAGTATATGCGTCCTTGATTGACAAAACGGCATCGGCTCCGCCCTTTTCCACTCTTTGCAGCAACAGTTCCGGCTTTTTGCTGATTCCGCTCCTGAAATAGAGTTTCGTGTCGATTTGCCGACGGAGTTCTCGCACGCTCCATGTGCCTTTGATACATTCAAGTTCATAGAAGAACCTCTCCATAGGGTCGTCAATGGTCATTATTTCTTTAATATGTGAGAATGAAAGCCGAGTGACAAGCAATTCCGGCGGCGTTTCGAATTTGCGAGACACTGTCTCGCAAATTGCTTCCCTGATTTTTTTCTTAATAACAACCAAATTCTCGGGAAAATAGTCTATTCCCTGCAATTTGTGCGACACTGTCGCACAAATCTGTGGATATTTCACGTAAAACATCCTGCATGCGTTCAACAACTGACGGTCAAGCCCCTTGATGGACAGTTCGTCAGCCAAATTTTGCAATAAACGAGCCCCGTACTTGGCGCGGTCGCACCCCTCTTGCTCGTATTCGACTATATAGCAGCCGATAGCCCAATTTCGTATAGTCAGAAGCTGGTTTACGGCACCCTTGGCAATGGAACTTGTCGCATTATGGACGTCTTTTACCCGTTCCGCAAGGATTTCAAAAGTTGTTCCGTTGGCCTTACCGATAGGCGGTACACGCTTATTCATCTTCTACTCCAATCCGCCTACAAGCAAAAAAAAAGGCGGGGTAAAGTGTTCTCGATACAAATATACATTCCTCGGATGTCATATTATGACAATCGGCGAATTTCGCGGAAATTTTGGCAATTTTGAAGAAAAACGACTCCCGCAGGCGATTGAAATCGGCTTGTTTGCAAACGGTTGTTTGCAAAATGAAATTTTTTTTTGAAACATTACTTTTCTACAAGTTTGTTTGCTATATTCTACATAACCAGCAAATAGCTGGCCAAGCTCACAAAAGAGCCGTTTTCTATATCGTATTAATTTATATGACATAGGAACGGCTCTTTTTTGTTTTTTTACCGCGCGGCGCATGCCGCGTAAAGGAGCATTATGGATCCAAACCACGTTCCGTTCGAGGAACTGCCCATCACGAACCGCTTCATGTTCGCGCTGGTATTCAGCCATAAAAATGTGAAGTGTGTGATGTGGAATGTGTAATGACAAGCAAGGAGAACAAATGCATAGCGCCTGTACTAAACAGAATGTTCTTTCTTTGAGCAAGAGTTTTGCATTACAGATTGTGAAATTGTATCAAGATCTGACCTCAAACAAAAGAGAGTATGTTCTTAGCAAACAACTACTGCGTAGTGCAACCAGCATAGGAGCAAACATCAAAGAAGCTCAGTTTGCACAAAGCAAGGCAGATTTTATCGCTAAAATGTATATTGCGTTAAAAGAAGCGGGAGAAACCGAGTATTGGGTGGAACTGTTGTACGAGGCACAATATTTAGAAGCAAAGGAATTCAAAATAATTATTGAGCCATGCCGAGTAATAATCCGGATGCTTAGCGCTATAACCAAAACCGCCAAAAAAACTTCCAAATAATTTTACACTACACACTTCACACCACACATTTGTATATTTGTTTGTCGGACAACGAAACGAGGAAGCGCTATATGACTTGGCAACAGGAATTGGATGACTTGGTGTACGATGAACGCCAGCGCACTAAAGCTGCCGAAAAACGCGCCAGCGAGGCTGAAACTCGTGCTGACGAAGAAAAGTCTCGTGCCGATAAGTACGAGAAGATTCTCAGGGAACACGGGCTCCTTTAACTAGGGCCTTGGAGCACTTTTTTGTTTAAAATCGGTCCGCAGGGGCCGGTTTTGCTATTTTAGGTCGCTTTTTTGCAACAAAAACGGCAAGTGTCATCTTTTGCCATTCCAAAAATCTATATTTCAAGGCAAACAGAGTTTTCTCTTGTTCTCTATCTGAAACTTCGACACTTTCATACACAGAGAATAAGACGGACGCTCACGTCTGCGACCGGCGTAAGCCTGCCGCATCGTTTGGCTACATGGCAAATTTGTATTTGTTTATGCCGCACGACCTTTTGGGGCGTGAGTTGTTTGCGTTTATTTGTGTAGGGCAGTCGAAGGCCTCAGGTAGGTAAATGCATTCAACTCCACGCCTTTTTTGTTTCCAAGAAAGACTGGATAAGAGCAGAACAGGGGTAAACTCGCTGAGTTTTGCTCTTGTCCTCTAACTGAAACTTCGACACTTTCATACACAAGGAATAAGGCAATAACTCGCCATCGCCCGTGAGTTGCATGGGCGTAGTGTACCCTGGGCGTATTGTATCCGCCCGGGATTGTTTTGCAACGTCATTGCGAACCCTGAAAGGGTGAAGCAATCCATTGCAAGATTATGCGGGTGTATTGTATTCTTTTGAAAATGTCGCGCTTTTAGGCGAGGAGTGAGTCGGCTCCCCGCCGTTCTTTTTGTCCGCACCCCGGCCTAGCGAATCGGCCAGAACCGCTCCCGCGAGAGTGAACTCGTTCACTTTCAACACGGAGCGCACGTATATGGCCAATATTTCGAAGTTGCATCGGGACGACTTACTTGACAAAATTTCTCAGATTCGCAAATTCATTGAAAAATCTAGCCGTGATGAAAATTCGGCCAACCTGCTTCGTTACTTAAACGAAATCGCAAAGGATGTGAAGGGCAAGAAATATGGTCTTGTTTTTGAAGAACACCGCGAAGCGATTGATGAAAAATTGGAATCGCATATCCCTGTTTTGGTCGAAGAAGAAAAGTTATTCGTTGATAATGGCGGTGAACAGAACTTCTTGATTGAAGGTGATAACCTTGCTGCGTTGAAATTGTTGGAGAAAACTCACAAAGGAAAGATTGACGTTATCTATATTGATCCGCCATATAATACGGGAAAAACCTTCATCTATAATGATCATATAATTGGTGATGATGATGCATTTAAACATAGTAAATACGCATCCTTTATTAGTGAAAGAATTTCAATAGCCAAAAAACTTCTTTCCCCCAATGGCATCATGTTTATTTCTGTTGATGACAAAGAGCAAAGTACAATGAGACTTGTGTGTGATGAGATTTTTTCAGAATCTCACTTTCTGACAACGATTGGGTGGGAAAAAAGAACAAAATGTCAGAATACTAAAACGGCAAAAAAAATGTTGCAACCGAAGGTCGAATACATTTTGGTTTACAAAAATACAAGCAAAAGAATCGAATTTAATTGCCATGTGATAGGACAAAAAGATTATCCCGAAAAAGATGAAGCCGGAATTTATCGAATTGAAGAAATTGGACAGATGGGAAAAAGTGGAGTACGTGGAAGAGCAAGTATGATTTTCCCGATTCTCGGTATATCTCCAAATGAAGGAAATCAGTGGAAACTTGGTAAAGATACGATTTTAGAATTAATCGAGAGAAAAGATATTTTTAAGAAAAATGGGAAAGTATATAGAAAAGTTCGACCTGGTGATGAATCTTTTGATAGTATAAAGCCGTTCTGGTCGTTATTCTTTGCAGAACAATTTGGAACAGCTGAGTCTGCCAAAAGGGAACTTGACGCAATATTGAATAAAAAAGACCATGGTTTTGAAACTGTTAAACCAACGCAAATGATTGAAGAATTGATTTTCCAAGCGTCAAATGATAATTCTACAATATTAGATTTTTTTGTAGGTAGCGGAACAACAGCCCAATCTGTTCTAGAAACAAATGTGGATTATGGTGGAAAGAGAAAGTTTATTGTTTGTACGAATAATGAAAATAATATCTGCCGAGATATCACATATCAGCGTCTGAAAACGGTTATCACAGGGAAAAGAAAAGATAAATCAAAATATTCTGATGGTCTTCCTGGTTCTCTCAAGTATTTCCGCATAGACTATGTTCCTATCTCCGAAAAACTTTACTACGAATATGCGGACGATTTGCTCTTACATATCCGTGAATTGGTAGAACTTGAAAATGGAATTAACTTAAACAATAACACCGAAATTGCCATCATCCTCACCGATGAAGAAATGTCGGACTTTGTTGAGAATAATAAGAAGAAAAAGAACCTTGAAATAAAGAAGATTTACTACGGTCACAATGTCTTACTTTCTGGCTCACAGGCCGCATTTATGAAAGAACATAACATCAAACTCAATGTCATCCCTGACTATTACTATCAGGAACTTGAAAAGTAGGAGGGCATATTATGGAACTTAAGAATTTTCAATACGAAACTGTCCTCAAACTCAAAGGCGCTATGAATACGTCTGTGCAAAATATCGTCTTGAAAAGCCCTACCGGCAGTGGCAAAACTTTGATGCTGACCTATTTTATGAACGACTTTTGTCGAAGTTTCCACAAAAATGTTTTTGTCTGGCTCACTCCCGGCAAGGGCAACTTGGAGGAACAGAGCAAAAAGAAAATGGATATGTATTTTCCAAACGCTAATACAAAACTTATTGGCGATGTGATGACAGCAGGTTTCGAAGAAAACGACTGTTGCTTTATCAACTGGGAAATGCTTACCAAAAGCGGCAATAATGCTCTAAAAGAGGGGGAACGCAAGAATTTCAAGGAACATATTGAAACAGCTCTTGAAAACGGTCTAGTTTTCAAGGTGATTGTTGATGAAAGTCATCAGAATGACAGCATCAAGGCTAAAGAAATTATAGACTTGTTTGGAGCCGACAAAATCATTCGTGCTTCCGCGACTCCCAAAAACGTGACAGATGCGACGCTTATAGAAGTGAAAGAAGAAGACGTTATTGCAGAAGGTCTTATCAAGAAGCTTCTTATCGTAAACGAGGATATTCAGCAAAAGGAAAACGTCAAAAATGAAATCGAGTTTCTTTTGGAAAAGGCTGTAGCAAAACAAAATGCCTTGCGCAATGAGTATCTAAAAATTCATGCATATATCAATCCGTTGATTGTTGTGCAAATTCCTAATAAGAATGATGTTTTGCTGGAACAGGTAGAACGCTATTTTGAAAGTAAAGAGATTTCCTATGAAAATGGATTTCTTGCTGTTTGGCTCAGTGAAAAGAAAGAAAATCTTGATGGTATTGAAAATCTGAACGCACCCCCTATTGCAATCATCATCAAACAGGCTATTGCAACAGGCTGGGACTGCCCTAGAGCACATATTCTTGTAAAATTACGTGACAACATGAGCGAAACATTCGAAATCCAAACTATTGGAAGAATTCGCCGTATGCCTGAAGCAATGCATTACGAAAACGACTTACTTGACAACTGTTATCTATACACCTTTGATGAAAAATTCACAGAAGAAGCTCGGAGAGAACTTGGCGAAGGTGCACTAAATGCTGCAAAATTATATCTCAAACCCGAGTTTAAGAACTTTACGCTGAAAGGCGAATACAAGACTGATTTGGAAAATATTCCTCGTGATGGAACGCTAGCAATAGAAGCAATCGCGGAACATTTCCAGAAAATTTATAAGGTTGGTAAAAGCGTTAAAGAGAATCTGAAAATTCTTGAAACTCATGGTTATGCCTTTAGCGAGAATATCGTAAAGCATACAGTATCAGGCGAGGTCCGTCTTACGCAAAAATCTGATTTTGATAAGCTTAATAAATTAGACTACATCACGAAATTGGATACTCATGAACACGGCCGTATGTTCCATCATGAACTTTCGAATATCGGTTTAAAAATAGGCTTGCCGTATGACCAAATGAATCTCATTATTCGCCGCCTATTTGGAAAAGAAAGTTCGTTTTCCAAGAAAATTTTGTCCCTCGAAATTAAACAGCTGTACGCTTTTGTTCTTAACAACAGTGATAAATTGAGATTTGACATTGTAGATTCAATGTCCGATTATCTTACACAAATTCAAATGCCTAATCCAGATAAAATCACAACATTTGATTTTACAATTCCACGGAATTTCTTATTTACCTACAATGGAAAGGCGAAAGCACCCAAAATGAGCAAAAAGAATGTGTATGAAGGCTATTTGAATTCTGCGGCACCTCGTTCAGCGCCCGAAAAACTGTTTGAAAAATATTTAGAAATAAGCAATTCTGTCAAGTGGTTCTATAAAAATGGAGATAAGGGTAGCGAATATTTCTCTATCGTCTACAGGGACAACTTTGGCAAACTAAAGTCGTTTTATCCTGACTACATTATTGAAACGACTGATGGCAAAACATGGATAATAGAAACCAAGGGCGGTTTCAAAGCGTCTGGAGATAGTGAAGACATCGACAAATTCTCAAAGTTCAAATTTGAGGCTTTGAAAATATATTTGGCAAAATATAATCTCAAGGGAGGATTTGTTCGTCAGAACAAAAACGACATGGATCTTTACATCTGTACCGAAAATTATTCCGATGATATTGGTAGCAACGATTGGAAATCGTTGGAAGATGTATTAGGATAATCTGCATCTTATTTTTTTTAGAAAGACATTTAAATGGAAAAGTCCCGCGTTTTTTTCGCGGGACTTTTGTGTAAAAAGGATCCTCGCCTTCGCAGGGATGACATCGAGCGACATATACAATGCCTTTATCATGCCGTACTGTGCGGATGCTGGGAAATGGGATGAGATTGCTGCGGTCGCGGAGCTCCCTCGCAATGACGTTTATGCAATGAAACGCGTCGGCTATATCTATGGTGACTGGAAAAACGTGAAGGACGAAAACCGACCTTATCACAAAATTCACTGCATTCTCCTCGATATGAAATCCGTCATGCGGAACTACGCAAATAATCCTTCCGCACAAAGTGTGCTCGCAAAGCTAATTCCTCATTAGAAAAATTCCGTATTTTTATAGAACTAGAACTCGCGAAGTTAATCGCATTGCAATCCTGAAATCCAATGCACGCGTCTCGTTATGTAAGATTTTCTCTGTGTTCTCGAATTTCGTAAACAGTGTTTGCGAAATTGAAAAGAAAGATTCATCCAATTTGACAGACTCTGTCTGTTAAATCTCGGATACCCCTAATTTCACGTTAAGTTGGAGTCATTAACAGGTTCTCATGCGCATCAGGGATGCTGATGAACGGAGCTTTTACGAAATTGGGGCAACAGTGTTGCCCCAATCTGAAGTTTCGCTCGATTTCTCCCTTTCATGGTCCCAAAACCGAGATTACCGCACTCCGCAGCAGACCTCACCCGTAAACAAGCCCTAGCGCGATGGCGAGCAGGCTGAGTAGCGCAATCTGCTTGACGATGGCGAAATTTTCATGGTCAAACATGCTTTACCTCAGCTCGATTTTTTGGATGTGGCCGCCGAGCCTTACCACGTATGCGCCGGGAGCAAGATCCTTCACGGCAACTTGCGCGGCGTGCCCGCGAGCAACCACCATGCCGTGCAAGTTCATCAGGGCGTAATCCGCAGCCTGCGAGAACCGCAATCCATCCACGCGAGAAACCCTGATAATCCGCACCCCAAGATTCACGGGCGCTGCGACTAGCGACGCAGTTTCCGCGGAACTGCTCGGCGCGATTTCGGAACTCGAAGAACTTTCTGCAACAACGGAGCTGGAAGATTCCTCGGTGCTAGAAGACGATTCCGGTTCAACCGCCGGCGGGGTCGCCTTCGCGAGATTCACCTTCTGGTTGTCCGCACCGGTGCGCACCCAGGTAATCACGGGCATGCCCGCATCCTTCGAGACATTCAGCACGTCGCCCACAAAGTCGCTGTCGTAATCGCCATACAGGTAGTAGCCCTTCGCGGCAGAGGCGTTCTCGATGCGGATTTCGCAGGCGGTCGCCGATGTCTTGACGGTATCGAACAGCGTCTTGGGCGGGCAATAGTAGCGGCCAGTACCGTAATTCCTGAGCGTGTAATGGCGGGCATTTTTCGTGCTGCGTTCCACGGTCCAGAACTGGTTCGCGTCCTTTTCGCTTTCGGGGCGCTGCACCACGATTCCGTTTTCTTCGACCAGCGACAAGGCGCTGTGCGAAACAGTCAGGCGGTACGTACCGTTTTCCACGAGTGCGTTATTTACTTTGTCTACACCCGTGGTGGTACGCTTGATTTTCTGAATATTCGCATTCTCATCGTAGTACAGGTAGTCGATATTCACGGAGCGGCGGTAGGTCCAGCCACCCGGAGCATTCGCGCCGTGATACATGAAATACCAGTGCCCGAGATACTTGAAAATCGCCTGGTGGTTCGTCTCGGAATTGTCGAGTTTGTCGTTCAGCACGCCCTTCTGCGTCCACGGGCCATTCAGGCTCTTTGCCATAGAATAGTTTGTCGTAGAAGGATAACCCGAGGCGTAACTGAAGTAGTAGTTACCGCGGTACTTGTGCATCCAGGGCGCTTCGAAAAAGTCCCTTATCTTGATGTCTTCGGGCGTACTCGCGAGCTCAATCATGTTTCCCTTGAGCTTCACGCGACGACCCGCATTCCACGAGCCCCAATACATCCAGATGTCGTTCCCGTCGTAAAAAATTGCGGGGTCGATATTCAGCGCGACATCATTCGGGGTGTTGTCGGTCACGAGCGCCTTGCCGATAGCATCCTTCCACGGGCCCGAGGGGTGATCGGCCACCGCGACGCCAATCGCGAAGCCTTCGTCTTGTTTGATGGTCTTATGATGCACCGCCACGTACCAGTAGAACTTGCCGTTACGGTATTCGCAGTGGCCCGCAAAGGCGTTGCCGCTTGCCCACTTGAAGGTCCGCCACGAAAGTACCGCACCGTAGTCATGGTAGTTTTCCATGTCGTCGGTCACCAGAACGTGCCAATCGTTCATCAAGAAGAACTTGTTGTTATTCCCCTGAGCGCCCTGCTCGTCGTGGCCCGCAAAAATGAACAAGCTGTCGTTGTGCACGAGTGCCGCAGCATCGGCAGAGTAGAATTTTGTAGTGAGGGGATTCGCAGCCATCGCAACAGCCGCCACCCCCATCAGCATAGATAAAGTGCGTTTAAACATACCCAAACATCCCTTTTTCTGTTAGCGACTCATCACCTTGAAGATGTGCTTTCCTTTTGGCAGTCCCTGCAGCGACACTTCAGATTCCATGCGCACCGTCTTTCGAGCCATCTGCTGACCCAGCGGGTTCATCACGATGATTTCGTAATTACCGGGACGATCAAAATGGAGGGTGTAGCCCAAAGCATTTGCAGTCAATTTATAGCCGGTTTTCAAAGACTTTGCCTGAGCGAGAGCCGTCGAAATTTCGCTGGAACTGGAAACTTCAGCGATGCTGGAGCTAGATTCCACCGGAGCCACGCTGGAGCTCGATGCTGGCGGATTCACGCTAGAACTAGATACCGGCGGTTCGATAGAGGCTGCCTTTCCGAAGCGGATGTTGCCGACCAGCACTTCGCCGCTCATGCCGCTACCCGTGAGGTAGAAGTCCTTGACGCCCGAAAGCTTCTTGGTGGCAGAGCAGTTCACTTCGGTCCAGGCGCCATTCGCGCAGCTCGAAGGAACCGTGCACTTGGAAAGTTCCGCACCCGAAGCAGAGCCTTCGCGGATGCTAAGCGTTCCGCCACTGCACTGCTGCAACTGAATTTTCACATCAGTACTCTTAATCGAATCCGTCACCACATTTTCGAAGATGGCGTAGCCGCCGTTCTTGACGGCAAGCTTGTCGTCCTTCGTGAGGCGCACCTTGATGCCGTTATCGAAGCCGTTGCCCGGAATGGTATCGCGAATCACGCGCAAGAAGTCGATGCGGTCCAGTTCCGCATAATTCTGGTCGGGTTCCACCTCAATAAAGTTGCCGCCGCGCTTGAGCTTTGCAGGCACCATCGCCACGGACTTTTCGGGGAAACTGCCCCAGGCGCCCGTCTTCGGGAGCTTCACCGTCTGCGCCTTTCCATTCACCGTTACTTTATGCGTAGCATCATTATCGCCGCCGTTCGCGTAGCGGTAACGCATAATGTAGTCGCCCGCCTGCATAATGTTCATCGGCAAGCGAATCTTGGAGCCCTTCGTATTGATGTAGCCCACGTATTCGCCGTTCGAGGCTTCCTTCGTGTAATTGAAGGTCAGGTCATCCGTCGCACCGCGTGTCATAATGCCGTGTTCCGCCTCGGCACTCAGGTAGCGCCCGAGGAAGGGCTGCCCCATTTCGGGCCAGTTGTCGTCGGTAAACACCAGGTCGCGAATGTGGATGTGGTTGTACTTGTCGCCGGTCAGGTCGTAGTAATGATGCACAAAGCGGATGCGGTTCAGGTCCTTGAAGGCTTCGCCGCCGCCCGGGCCCACGTAACGGCTGTAACGCTGCATCAGGATGGTTCCGCCGCCCTTGTTGAGTTCCTTGCCGCTGCGGTCCTTGTAGGTTCCGTTCACCTTGTCGGCGCGGCCCATGGCCGTTTTGTAGGTGGTCTGTTCGATTTCGTTACCTTGTTTGCAACATACGTCCCAGGCCGTGAACAAGAAATACTGCCCGCCGTGCTCGATGAGGCTCGGGCCTTCGATACCCGTACCGCCGCGCGTCGCAATCTGGTAGTTCTTCTTGTCGTCGCTCGCCTGCTTGCCCGTCTTGGGGTCCAGCTTGATCAAGCGGATACCACCCGCATTCCACGAGCCGTACGTCATCCAGTACTGGCCATCGGGAGTCACCACCACATCGGCATCAATCGCGTTGTAGTTGTTGCTGTTCGTGGTGCGCGTCACCTCGCCCTGGTCCGTCCAACCCTTTGCCGGATCCGAGAAGTTCAGGTTCGCGTTTGTCGTGACACCGATGGCAGACGTGCGCTGGCCAAAAACGGAGCCACAGGTTTCCGTCCTCGTCGTAGAACACGTTCGGGTCGATGCAGCTGGAACCATAGCCGCCATCCCACTTGCCCAAATTAGTGACACCGTTGTTCGCGATATAGTAACGCTCGTCGATTGTCAAAGAACCCGTCACCTTCGCGTAGTCGGCATTGGCGGCAGAACCCGCCGTCTGCTTGTCCATCCCGCCGTAGACGACCGCACCCTTGTACTCGTACGGCCCCTCGATCTTGTCGGATGTCAGGAGCACAATGGAACTTTTCCAGTCCTCGCCCGCCATCGAAAAGTACAAGCACCATTTTTTCAGCTTCTTGTTCCACACGATATCGGGCGCCCACAAGTTCCCCTTGGCGGTCGCGGAATTCGTATGTTCCGCATAGTCGGCTTCCGCCTTGAACACGCTGTAGTAATCGTCCCTGGCCTCGTTACCAGCGACATACACCGTGCCGCCCCTCGAAAGCTGCGGCGTAAACGGGGTCCAGTCCAGCATATCGCGGGAATATGCCGCCCCGTTCATGGTCCCGAATATGTAATAATACTTCGTCCGCGACTTGGCCGCATCGTTTTCAGGATACGAATTCCCTCCCGCGTCCCTGTAGACCACAATGACGGAAGGATCGTGAACGGCGACCGAGGCCGCAAATGCGGCAACAGCCGCGAGAGATAAGGCGACACACGCCGCCCTGAATGTTTCCAATACACCCATACCACACACCTTTCCAGAGAATATATAAAAAATCTACACTTTTCGCAATTAAAAGTCAATAGTTTTACAATATTTTAGAATAATATGATGAGATTTTAACAACATTTTGCTTAAAAAAAGTCCACAATTTGCAAGATGCGCCACGAAAGGCGCCTTAAACGCCCGTTTATTCCCTTATAACCGCATATTGCAGGGCGTAGAAGAGCCGCATCCAGTTGTTGGACTGCGTACCATCGAAGAAGAATACCTCATCGACACCACCGCGGATACCGCCATAACCGATTGTGGGGTTGAATGCAGCTGCAAAGCCTTCGCCCGAATCGAACTGCCTAGATTCCAGCAGCGTTCCGTCAATGAACGTGGTCACGCTATCGCCATGAATCTTGAACGAGTAGTTATGCCACTTACCGTCGAGCACCCCGTTTGCGCGGCCGAACAGGGCGTTATACGCCCCCGTCCTGGTATCGAGCCTGAGGTTCACCGCACCCGTAGCACCGCGCTTCTGCAGTGCAAAACCCGTACTGTCTTTCTTGGCAGAAATAATTTGCGCGTACTCGCCCACCTGCATGGAATCGATATTGAACCAGATGGAAAGTCCCATGTAGTAGCCGTCTTCGGAGAAGGGCCTAAAATCGGGAATGTAGAACCAGTTGTCGGTAGAATCCGTCCAGCGGGAATTGCCGAGCACAGACGCAAGCTCGTTGCCGGTAGCGAGCACCGCCTCGGAAGGTTCGAACGAATCAAAATGCTCCACATGACGTGCAAGCGCGAGGTCAATCCGGTCGCTGGACTGGCACGATTCCACCACGTCGAGAGACATGGCATTGTTCTCATCGAAGGCAACCTGCGGCAGCACGCCCCAATAAACAGCGGAATCAGAAGCCTTTGCCGTGGGGGCGTCCGCAAGTTCGGCGCGGCTGAGACGCACCATGTTGCCGTCAGCATCCAGCAGGCAGGGATTTTTTACATCCGGGAGCCGGACCGCGAAAGGCATATTCTCGAACACTTCATCCGACGAGGCCAAATCTTCAAAGTCCTCAGGAAGCACAAGCGCGACAGCGCCCTTGAATTCAGCTTCCAGCGCACGGTCGATATTCGTGGAATTTTCCTCGACGTTCCAGGAAACCGCCACGGAACGCACGTCACCCTCCAGAGGGTGCACCGAAACGGATTCGTAATCGCCCACGGGCAGGCTATCGAGCGACATCACGCCCGACGCGCACTCGATTGAAGTCGTCACATGTCTGTAGTCCACCGTATCTACATATACGGTGTCGCCCACGGTATCGGCACTCGCCTTGAACACCACGACAGTATCGTCCGCGACGACATCCAGGTTCTCGACAGAAACGAGAATCCGCGCAACGCCCTTGTTGCCCGTATTCGTCTCAATCAAAATCCCCGCAGAATCCGTAGAAGACGTATCGCTGCAGCCCGCAAAGAAGGCGAGCACGCACACCGCGGCAAAAGCAATCGCAATTCGCCTCGAACCAATCATATTCCTAAAGCATCCCATAAACACCTCCCTACGCCTCGCCCGCACCGGACGGTTTATTGTTTTCGCGGATGTTGCTGAACACGTGCAGGTTCACATGCTCCACGACGGTCGGCGTCTCGTTATCGGCCATCACGATCTGGCGCACCTGCGCCTTGAATTTTTCGGCGGCCTTCTCGACCTTCGCCTGTGCGGATTTCGAAACCGCGAACGTGAACGTAGTCATGTCGCGGGATTCACTCCCTTCGGATTCCAGCGCCTGCTTCGAAAGTTCCAGGCACTGCTTCTGGAACTGGAGCACCATCTGGCTCTTGCTCTGCTGCACTGTGGCAAGGCTATCCTTCGTCGGCTTCCAGAATCCGCGTTCGTCCTTGCGCACGAGCGACATCTTCTGCATGAGTTCAAGACTTGCCTTCAGGCGCTTCTCGGATACGGGCGGGAAAATCTTCGCCGCGAGTTCCGACACGTCGTCGCCAACATCCATCACCTCGAGAATCGCGTAGACCGTGCTGTTGTACCAATTTCCGAAAAACTCGTAGCTGTCCGGGTCCACAATCGCCTGCGGGTTCTTGTTCAGGCGCATCATGGCATCGAACGCCGCCTCGCGCACCTGGGCCGTCTTTCCCTGGTCGAAATCGACCATCGCCTCGAAATACCTCGCCTCGTTCCCCTTGAGCCCGATAACGTTTATAAAGCGCTCGCGCATGTTGTCGGTCACGCGCTTGCCCTGCACAACGTCGTTGAAATAACTGCGGGTATTGGGGAGCCCCAGCAAGTTGCAGAACTCGGTACGCGAAAACGAAGGCTCCGCCGCCTGACGGCGCTCCTGGTATTCTGCCAGGAACTTGCGGAACTTGGTAAACTCGAAAATGTTTACGAAGGCATTCATGATATTAAATATACATAAAAATGTAGTACATAGTATAGTAAAAACAAAGATATATGCTATTTACCCATTTTTTTTGCTAAAATTTGAGAATTATTTAATTTTTTTCTTGCATTTTATAAATTTTTATAGTACATTTTGTAGTACATTAACGATAAAAAGGTAGTACACTACGTAGTATCGTCATCAGGGATGTTAAAAAAATCAAAAAGGAGTAACCCATGTTACGCAAGACCCTTCTCGCCACATGCATTGCCGGGGCAGGCATTGCAAGCGAATCTCTCGCCGCAGGCGAGGCTCTCGTCAAAAGGCAATTTGAATACCTGGACAGGGGCGTTGTCGCCGTACGGCAGAACAATTCCAGCGCACTTGTCAGCTGGCGAAGCCTCGCCACCGACGAAAGCGACCTCGGATTCAACGTTTACCGAACAACCGACGGAAAAACCGTCAAGTTGAACCAGACCGTACTTACCAAGGGTACAAACTTCACCGACGGTACCGCCGACTTTTCGAAGGTCAACACCTACTCCGTCAAGAAGGTACTGAACGGCGTAGAACTCGGAACAAACGGCAGCTACACCATGCCCGCAAACAAGGGAATCGGAGCGTATGTTACCGTTCCCGTCCCAAATATCACATCCACCGTCCATTTCGTGTGGGTGGGCGACTTTGACGGGGATGGCGCATACGACTACCTGCTCGACCAGCCCGCACTCGACCACCAGCAACTGCAGGCATACTCGAGCCAGGGAAAGCACCTGTGGACTCTTGATCTTGGCCCGAACAGCGAGAACAAGAACAACATTACACCGGGCGCATCAACGCTCGACGTGGGCATGTGGGACGGGGCAACCGTCTATGATATCGATTCCGACGGCTTTGCCGACGTTATCGTGCGAATAGCCGACGGTGTCACCTTCGGTGATGGCAAAAAATTCACGCTCAGTGGAACGAACGCCCAGGCCATAGCCGTCCTGGACGGGCGTACCGGCGCACTGAAAACATACGCTCCTGTCCCCGATGACTACATCTCGATCGGTCCGATGGCCTGCATGATGGAAATCGCCTATCTCGACGGAAAAACCCCGAGCGTCGTCACGTGGATAAAGAACAGGAATGCGGACAAGAGCTTCAACAGCATGACCGTCGCCTACCGCGTCGAGAAGGGAAAGCTCTCGCAGCAGTGGAAGCACGATGCGCGCAAAAGCGGCGGAGGAGCCGAAGCGCACCAGATTAGAATCGCCGATGTGGATTACGACGGCAAGGACGAAGTGTTGCACATGGGCTACGCACTGAACGGCGACGGAAGCCTGCGCTACCAGATTCCCGAAGTCGTTCACGGTGACCGCTGGTACGTAGGGGCATTCAACAAGGGCGACAAGGTGATGATGGGCTACGGAATACAGCAGGACCATCCGAAAAACCTGCTCGAATACTACTACAACGCCTCCACCGGCAAGGTCATCTGGACCCACTACGGCGACGAGTCCTGCGCAGGCCAGTGCGACGTCGCACGCGGGAACATCGGTGACATCGACCCCGATTACGACGGATTCGAAGTCTGGAGTTTCCAGGGAACCTACAACGGCGTCACCAACAAACTTATCGCCAGCAACTACCTGTACCCCGTACTCCGCTACTGGTGGGACGGGGATCTCGCGGCAGAAAGCTACAATGACGGAAAAATCGAAAAGTGGGATTACAAGAACAAGTCGGTTGGCCGTGTGGCAACCACATGGAAAATCTACGGCAGCAGCGGGAGCGAGAGGGGCGTGGGAATGTTCCACGGGGATATCTTCGGTGACTGGCGCGAAGAATCAATCCTCGTGAACTACGACACGAAGGAACTCGTGATATTCACGACAGACATCGCAAGCGAACACCGCTTCTACTCGCTGATGCAGAACCCCTGCTACCGCATGGGGACTACTGCGAAGGGCTATGTGCAGGCAAGCATGCTCGACTACTTCCTCGGCTACGGCATGGACATGCCCCCGAAACCGGATATCGAGATTATCGGAGGACTACGCGAAGAATCCTTCGCCGACGTCAACTCCTCAAGCGCAGAAATCGCCGGGCCACAGTCTTCCAGCGCAGCAGAAGGCATATCTTCCAGTGCGGAAGGAACCGAGGGCACCACCGCCGTTGAATCCTTGACACCGCGCAACGCAATTAGCGGCCATATCGACGGTAACACGCTCCTTCTTGAGGGCATCGACGGCGGCGCGCACGACATCAGCTTCTTCGACATGCAAGGCCACCGCATCGCGGAATTCCGCGCAGTGCAGGGGAGCGAACTCCACGTAACCCTACGGCAAGGCGCCTATCTCGTCAAGGTCGCGCAAGGCAACCGGACTCTCGGGATATTCAAGGCCGTAAGGCGATAACTCTCTCGAAGCAACACACCTCCAAAAAATCCCCGGCCACCTCGGCTGGGGATTTTGGATTGGACCGCACAACCCATTACACGGCTTTTACACGGAAACTCAACTGCGGCACCTGAAAATCCTTCTTTTTCGCGGGAAAACCGGCTATATTCCCCTGCGAGGTGTAAAAAATGGGACGTGTTTGTAGACTGGCGAAAGGCGGGCTGTTTCTGGTTTTACTATCAATCTGTGCCTGCGGAGATTCTGTTTCCGAGACGCCAACCGGCATAGAAATCGCACAAGAGAGCGCATCTAGCGCACAAAACAGCGACTACAATGACGCGCAAGAAAATTTCGCAAACGATTCACAAATTTACTTTTCATCGGCATCGGACTCATATTCCTCCGAAAGCATAACACCCACCTCGCCCGTCGACTTTCCACACAGTTCGTCTTCATTATGGCTGCCGCAAAGTTCTTCATCGTTCCGGGCGCAACAAACTTCTTCCTCCGTTGAAAAAATTCCGCTACCCAACAACGGCATCCCCTACGTGCGAATCACCGCCGCCGACAGCATAGATACAGGCTATGTCGCCTGCACCATCGAGATTGCGGGCAACGGCCAATACGAAGACATCGCACCGGCAAGCGCAAGGATCCGCCAGCGTGGCAATTCCACAAGGCTCTGGTACGACAAGAAACCCTACCGCATCAAGTTCGACACCAAGACAAGCGTCCTCGGGCTCCCCGCCAACAAGGACTGGGTACTGCTCGCCAACTATCGCGACCAAACAAAATTTATGAACGCCATCGCATTCGACATGGCGCGATACATGGGCAGTTTCCCGTTCGTGAACGCAAACCGTTTCGTGGAGGTCGAAATCAACGGGGATTACATGGGCATGTACCAGTTGACCGAACAGATCGAGAGGGCGACAAGTCGCGTAAATACCGATACAAACGGCGTATTGCTCAGCCTCGACATGGATGACGGACCGGAACTTTCCCCGAACGCAGGCAACAACTTCTACAGCAAGGTATACAGGATGCCCGTCGCCGTAAAGTACCCGAAAAACATTTCCGCAGAGCAACTAGAAGATATCGCCGCGGACTTTGCCTCTTTGGAGCAGGCAATCGCAAATGCCGATTATGACAGCGTGCAAGAACTGATGGACATGGAAAGTTTCATCGACTTCATTCTGTTACAGGAAATCACGCGCAACGTGGAACTAGAGGCCCCGAGAAGCATGTACCTCTACAGGGACGGCACCGGCAAATACCACATGGGGCCCGTCTGGGATTTTGACGGTGGGTTCGGCTACGGCTGGGACGAGGACACCAAGGAATACTTCACGAGCCAGAGCTGGATTCTCGGGACAGGCAATCCCTCAAAAAGCCCCTACAACTGCACCGCAGAAAACAAGAACGATTGGGGAATGTGCAACGGAAGCAATATGCGGTTCAACAATTACGACGGTAATGCAGTTTCCGGATTCTTCGTCAACATGTTCGCAAAAGAGACATTCCTCGCCGCCTACAAGGCACGCTGGGAAACGCTCAAGGCCGGCATCCTCGAAGACGCCTTCGCAAGGCTTGACACCTACGTTTCGCAGACTGCTATCGCGCTCGAGAACGACGCCACCCGTTGGCCACCAATCCGCCGGTACGATACCGAAATCCAGACACTAAAAAAATGGCTCGCCGAGCGAGCCGATAATTACAGTAGCGTGCTGGCAAATTACTGACAGTCCATTACAGACGCTTTACCGCAAGAATACGATTTTCGGAAGTCAGGCGCACGATAAATGCGCCATGCCCGAAGCGTTCAAGCGAGAAGGTTGCAGAACTACCGGTAAAGCGTTCCGAATGCAACTGGTGACCTTGCAGGTCGAACAGGCGCAATTCCTTTTCGCCTTCAATGCCGGCAACCACACGGAGCGTACGGCCTTCCAGCGTCATGTGCACCTGCGAGGCAAATGCACCCGCGACGATGCCCGAAATTTCTTCAGACGAACTCGTGCCCGGCACGATGGCGGAACTGCTCGAAACCACAGCGTCGCTGCTGGAACTCAAAGCAATCGCCGAGCTAGAGGAGCTTTCTGGTAACGACGAGCTGGAGGAACTTTCGGCCACAGAGGAGCTCGAAGGCTTATCTTCCACGCCGTCCCACTTGACCTTGAACGTGACCGCAGAATCGCCTTCCGTTATATCATAGATGCGAAGCCCTAGGTTTTTGCCCGCAAAGGTCACGAACTCGTCAAATTCAACAACTTTCTTGCGGCCCGGGAACGGGTCTCCTTTCAAGTTATCGTCTTCAAACATAGGAGCATAATAAGAATACCAGCCGGAGGTTACAATTTCCTGGCCGGCCTTCTTGTCGGCACGAATGAGTTTCATACGGTACGCCCCATCCACATTTACCTGATTATTGTCCCAGGCATCGGCATTGTAACCAACGCTCCAGACAAGCAGACCGCTACTCGGGAGCGGAGCGATGGTATCGTATTTCGCACGGTAATCAAGCAAGAAATATTCATTCTTGTTCGAAGAAGGAATCAGAATACCATCGTTCTGGTCAATACCGTACAAAGTAATCTCACCATTTTCCTTTTCCAGAACACGTGGGGTCATCCACCCGAGCGAATAGCGTTCAAAGGCAGTCAGCCTCGGAGGAGCGGTCCCCGTAAGGCTGCTATTATCGGCATACGCATTGTATTCGCCCATGTCCATCAACGACCATATCGACGGAGTCTCCACATCGTTCATATCTAGCGTGTTGTAAAAATCCGGCAAGCCAAGTACATGGCTGTACTCATGGACAAACGTGCCTATCCCAGCAAGGAGCTTGGTATTCGGATTACTCATATATGCCGGCCCACTTATCTCGTTGGAGCACGCAAAGCTGGAAACGTAATAGCAACTCCTATCCCAAGCATTCCTACACGTTCCCACAACAGCCACCGGGTTAACAGCACCCGCCTGCGGCCAGATGGACTCCTCGATACCCGAATCAGCCTCACCGACACCTGCGTAAATCATGTACACGAAATCCACATAGCGGTCGCTATTGTTATCGTACAGGGTAAAGTCAATGTCCCCGCGTTCCTTAATTATCTTCAGCGCCTCTATGAATGCAGAATCTGGATAATCCACGTAATTATTGCCACCATCGTACGATATCTGGAGCGTACCATAATAGCCACGCGTATTCGAGAGCGTTACCGGAGCGGCCACGTCGAAATGGGGCTTAAACATCCCCATCGAGTTTGAAACAAAGTAATCACGAACGCTCCACTTCATTCCATTTTCGTGGTAGCCTTCCTCGTTCATGTATCGCGCATAATCCGCCTGCGGGTCGCTCGACTTAAACTTCACATCGCGGAACTGCACCAGAATGATAAGCCCGCGTATTTCCCCCTGGGTCATGCTCTGCGTAAACTTCGGGCGAGCAGCTATTTTCAGAACATCGCTAGTCGGAGTCGCTACTGCCGCACGGAGTGGGGCTGCAAGGAGGGGGGCTGTCCGAAACGAAGTCGCTGAAAGCGAATCTCCCTGCACGGTATTCCGTCCACGATACATCTTCTTTTTCTTCAGGAAATCCTGGAGGATCTTTTTCGAATCGCGTTTTTCGTTGAACTTGCGTTCCTTGTCATTACGCTTGTCACGATGATGGAACCGCATCCCTGTAGGCTTGCCCTGTTCATCGGCATAGTTCCAGTACCCAAGAGAGTCGCGCACGACAAGTTCACTATCTTCCGAAACGGTATAATGGAAATGCTCGTTACCCACCATGCGAATGCGGACCACCGAGCCGTCGGGCTGTTTCGATTCAATGATTCCCGGGTAAGCGGGCACGGCAAGCGCAGCGCCACAGAAAGAAAGCGCAAAAAATGCAAAAACGGGGAAAGACTTAAAAAAGTTCATAAGGCACCCAATACACTTATATGACATAATATATGTCAGAAAGTAGCCAAAAGTACCATGAAAACATTTTTTTCTGTGTAAAAAAAGAGAACGGAGGCGAAACCGCCTCCGATTTGTGCAAAAAAGCCCCGTTTTTAGCGGACAAGCACCTTCTTCGCGCCGAAGCCCTCGACCTTTACCAGGTAGGCGCCGCTCTTCACGGATTCAAGGCTCAGCGTCGCGCGGCCCGCATTCAATGTACCCGAGGCGACCTTCGCGCCATCGAGCCCGAGCACCGTCACGCTTGCGGCACGCGTTCCGGCAGCATTCACCGTTAGCACACGGCCCTGCAGACGGACATCCATAGCACGCGAAGCAACCGCGGCCTTCCCCGGAATGGCTACCGGCGGCTCAATCGACTCCGGCTTTTCGTCGTAACGGGTGGCAAGTGCCATCAGGAACCACGTGGTATGCGGGAGCCACTGTTCATCCCAGCGCCACACCTGCCACGATTCCTTCATCGCATCAAAGCCAACCGCACCAACACCGTCATCAGTCCAGGCAATTCCCGAGCCATCCTTGTTCTTGCCGGTAATGCCGTTCGCGATACCGCCCTTGAGGGTCGCATCGTATTCGGACTGGCCGTCATATTTCGCAGGGACCTTCTTGCCAAAACCGTACATCATGCAGGTTGCATACGGGTTCTTGCCCAGGATCCAGTCGAACTGGTCAGTCGAATATTTCCCCATCGCCTCGGCGTCATCCAAATTCATCGAATGGAACGTGTATGCCGTTGCGGCAGCAAGGCTTGCCAAGCGGGCATCTTCGCCCTGCCACCAGTAGTTACTCTCGTTGTCGTGCGGAATAAAGAAACCATCCTTGATGGCACCATTTGTCTTGTACGTCTGGCGGGCATAGCCGAACGGGTTATCCACCTTGTTCGTAATGCCGATAAGCCAGTCATAATGCGTCTTGATGGCATCCAAGGCCTGTTGCGCATTGAAATTGTAGCAGGGCGCCCCAAGCATATCTACGCAAGCCCAATCGACAAGATCAGCTGACGACGACACCGTAATCTTGCTTTCAATTTCAGCATAGCGGACAAGCGCTACCAGCGGGAGGCCCGCATCGCTCGCATGCCAGAACGGACGCGTCTTGGCATCGTCGCTCCAGAAGTACCCATCATCGCTCAGGCGCTTAATAAGATTTTTCGCACGGGCGCGCGCATCCATCAGATAATCCACTTTCTCCGTCGCCGCGTAGAGTTCCGTCGCCGCAAGGAGCGCCGTGTAATCGTCGATGATGTTTTCCTTGCCATCATCGCAATAGGCGCAGGACTTGCCAATCCCCTGCTTTTCGGACAAATGAGCATAGGCCTTCTCAGCAGCGGCAAGGTACTGTTCACTGGTGTAGTCACCCTTCACGCCGAGTTTCGACACGCGCGCAAGGCCCGCAATCGCCATGCCACCGCCTTCGCGGAAGGCGGTCTGGTAATCCGTGCTCTTGATGCCGTCGGAGCCCGAGAATGCGCAAAGTTCGCGCTTACCCGTCGGGGAGCCCCAGTTGTCGAACACCGTCATGTAGAAGAAGCCCTGGTCATCGAGCATGCGCACCAGGAAATCCGCACCGAAGGCAGCCTCGTCCGCGGTCCTAGCCTTGCTGGAGGTAGAACCCAGCAACGTCGGGATACGTTCCGCAGTAAAGGCGAGCACCCACACCGTGAGCGGAATCTGCTGCGGGTTCAGGTAGTTCGCATAGGAAAGGTGAGAGAGGTACTTGCTCACGTCACCGCTCGCATCGTACCAGCCGCCATGCACGTCGCGGGTCTTGCCACCGCCATTGTAGACTGCAAGCTTGGAATCCCAACCCACAATGGTCGAGTTCACCGCACGGTCGTCGTAGAAGTAGTCGAGCACAGCGCCAAGCGTCTGCTTTGCAAGCGCCTTATCCTCCACCTTGAATTCACCGGAAGTTGCGGGCTGTCCGTTTTCGGTTACCTGCAACGTGTAGGTACCGGCCGTGACACTGTTGTCGAGCGTTGCCACGTAGAACTTTCCGTTGTTCGTCCAGTTGTCCGGATTAGTGCCCGCCGAAAGCTTACCCGTCTGGACGGCATTCCCGCCGGACATCAGCTTGAATTCGGCACCATCAAGCTGAGCATCGCTCTTGACGATGATGCTGATGGGCATACCCACGTCGTAACCGACCTGGTTGTAGTAGAAGTTCGCAGCGAAAGCCGAAGTGGCAAACGCCAGGGAAAGGGGGATAAACGTTGTTCTCTTCATAGCATGGAATATAAGTTTTCAAAGCGGATTCTCCAAATAGGAAATCAATAGGGGCGATTAAAATCACAGGAGCGGGAAGGAAATTATGCCCAGGAGACGGGGAATTCGCGTTTGCATCTGCGCTCAATCAACGCATTTTATGCGTAGAATAAGAAAAAGACGAGTCATCTAGATAGAGAAGAGTTTCCCGACATTCTAGGATAACACCCTCTTCAAACCCCATCAGCCTTGTTTTTCACACCACTCCGCAAGATTCTCCAGACAACCATACACCGTATATTTTAACAAAATCGCCAAAATCAACTCATTTTACGCTTATTTTGCGTAGAATAGAGGTGTTTTCGAAAACAGCACAAATTTTCTATTGACCATGCATTCCCGATAATCTATGTTTGCGGGCACAACAAAGGAATCAACCATGTACTACGAAAGCATTAAAGTCCTCGACTGCACCATCCGCGACGGCGGCCTCGTCAACAAGCACGATTTCTCCCTGGAATTCGTCCGCCGCCTCTATACCCTCCTTTCCGCAGCCGGCATCGACTACATGGAAATGGGCTACAAGAACTCCCCCGAACTTTTTGACCCCAAGGAATACGGCCCGTGGAAATTCTGCGAAGACGACCTGCTCTGGAAGGTGAAGGACGGCATCGAATCCAAGATGAAGATGGCCGTCATGGCCGACGTGGGCCGCGTGAACATGGACGCCGTGAAGCCCGCCAGCGAAAGCCCGTACCAGATGTTCCGCGTGGCAAGCTACGTGAAGAACATCGACAAGGGCATCAGCATGGTGAACGCCTTCCACGACATGGGCTACGAAACTACGCTCAACATCATGGCCGTGAGCCGCGACCGCGGTCCGGAACTTGACGAAGCGCTCCACCAGGTGAACGAAGAATGCAAGGCCGATATTCTGTACCTCGTCGATAGCTTCGGTGCTTTCTACCAGGAAGACATTGACAAGGAAATCACGCGCTACAGGAGCATCGTGAAGAACAAGAAGTTCGGTTTCCACGGCCACAACAACCAGCAGCTCGCCTTCAGCAACACGATCCAGGCCATCATCGACCACGTCGACTACCTCGACGGTTCCGTATCCGGCATGGGCCGCGGCGCAGGCAACTGCACCACCGAACTTTTGCTCAGCTTCCTCAAGAACCCGAAATACGATCTGCGCCCGGTTCTCGACGCCATCCAGGAACTCTTCCTCCCGCTCAAGGAAAAATACGAATGGGGTTACATCATCCCGCAGATGATTACGGGTATGCTCAACCGTCACCCGCAGGATGCCATCGCAGTCCGCAAGACGGAAGACAAGGACAAATACCGCAAGTTCTACGAACGCATGATCAACGACTAGCAATAAACCATTAGAAAAAGGGCCTCGGCATCGCCGAGGTCCTTTTGTTTTTAACCAACCCAGTGTTCACCTGAGACTTTTGAGATTCCTTACTTTGTCACGCGGATGCGGAGTGCACCGGCAGCGGACTTCGCGATGAACATTCCGCCACGCTTGGCGAGGTCCGCGGTCATCGCACGGAGTTCCTGCATACCCGTTGCACGGACTGTTCCGAGGTAACTACCGCCCATATCAAAGACGCTGTATTCCATAGACACATCCGGCACCTTGAAGAGTGTCTTCGCGATTGTCGTAGTAGTATCGCCACCAATCGGTTCGGGATCGGTAGCGTCCTTGCCCTTCACGAAGGTAAAGTAGTCCACGTCCATCCAGTCACCGACCACCGTAAAGCGGAGGATATGTTCACCCGCAGGGAGCGTCACGTTCTTCTGCACCTTGTTGTAGTCGTCGTAGTTCTCTTCGCCATCGTTCTTCGGGACAGAGATATCGCCCGTGAGTTCATTGCCATCGAGAGTCATGTTGAAACCGGAGGTCGCATTGGCAGAGGCAACCGCAGCAAAGAAGGTGTAGTCACCCGCTTCCTTCACGTTCACCGTGTATTCGAGCCATTCGCCAGCCTGGTTGTAACCCACGATGTAGCCGGTCGCCTTCTTGTAGATATCGACACCCGTGCCTTCGCGGTAGTTGGTTTCGCCGTGGTCATCGGAGTCATTTTCGTAGTAGGTCTTGTTTTCCTTGCCGGTACCCGGGATGTCGAAGTTTTCGGCCTCAATCTTGCCCGGCAAATCAATCGCCTTACCCGTGAACGGTTCGCGAGGAACAGGATCGGCAGGAGTGCCCACGCCCACGAGCGTCACGATGCAGTCCTTAAATTCAGAACTACCCGGATCCATGGTGATGGTCACGGAGCCGTTCTTCACTTCGACTTCGCCTTCATACTTGGCGTTCTTTGCCTGGCTCGTCGTGTACACGTGGAACGTTTCCACATCGGCACCCTTCACGTTAACCGTAACGGTCTTGGAATTCTTGTAATCGCGGTTCACGAGCACCACGATGACGGAGTCGCCTTCGGAACTCTTGTAGGCGCTGGCAAACAGGTTCGATTCGGGCTTGTCAGTCGCACCTACGCGGATTGCACCCGGACGGATAAAGCGGGCGAACTGGCTCATCACGTAGCCGCGCTTCGAGACCTTGCCGATTTCGTTGGACGGTATCTGGAGTTTGTTGCCGAAGTCCTTCTCCATGATGAGGCCGTAGCAACGGCGGATATACCACCAGGTGTACTGATTGAAGTTGCCCACGACCATCGCGCGATGGATTTCGTAAGCCACGTCCATGGCGTTCACGGTATCGCGCTTGTTCTGGTTCGCCTGGTCACCCGTATTCGTAATCGTACGCCAGTAGTTGCCGCTGCCCTGGCTTTCGGTGTAGTGTTCCGTCATCCAGCGTTCTACGCCCTTCTGGTCAGCCAAAGAATACTGGAAGAAATTGTCACCAGTCGTTCTGTCGCTCGCATAGAAGTGCGCACCGAGAATGTCCCAGTTCTTGAGGGCAGAAGCATCGTTCAGGACTTTGTTGTAAAGGTTCTTGTCGTAGCGGAAAGATTCCGTCGAAATCACCTTGGTGCCGTTCTTGCGCATCTGATCGGCATAGCCCTTGGTGAAGTTGTATATTTCGTCAGCGCTCCAGCAAGCCCATTCACCGCACCAGTCCGGTTCGTTACTGATGGAAATTGCATACAAAGGAACGCCCTGATTCTTCATGTAGGCAGTAAAGCTGTTTAGGTGGTCCACGTACTTCTGGTAGTTCGAGGAAGCCATGTGCTGGTTTGCACCTGCATACGGTGAAGTCCACGGCGTTGCATACAAAATAAAGTCATCACCGGCCACAGCCTTCGCATACTTTGCAGCCTGCACTTCCTTATTGAAATCATTCGAACTTGCATACACCGGAATGCGCAGCGTGTTGAGGCCAATCTGGCCATCGCCCGTACCGAACGCAAGCTTGGCATCGGCTTCGGAAAGGCCGCCACCGCCTTGCCATTGGTTATGGACCATGCCGCCGAAGCCGCGAATAACCTGATGCTCTTCATCCAGGTCCACATTCACGGTCGACGCCATGGCCATCGGTGTCAGGGCTCCACAACCCAAAACCCAAGCGGCTGTCCTGACAAACCTTGCAAAAACCATGTTTTTCTTCATTTTAACACCCTTCTTTACACCAAAAAGCGGCAACATTGCCGTCCCTATGCCCTAAATTTATCCACAAAAACGCCCCTTTTCCCCTGCCGCAATCTTTTTTCCTTTGACGTTTTGGTAATGGAGGACCACAAAAAAACACCCCGGAGCGGAGTGCCTCGGGGCGTTTTGCCGGTTCTTCCACCGGCCTGGATGTGTCGTTTAGGGACTCTTTTGGCCTATTTTGCGACCCTGGCCATGAACTTCTTGTTGCCGCTGACAGAGCGGAGCATGTACACGCCCTGGCTGAAGCCTGCCGCACGGAGGGCGTCGCCCACCTTCGCGCCGTCGAGCTTCACGGTACCCACCTGCTTGCCCTTCAGGTCGAACACGCCATAGGTGTGGGATCCGAGCGGGTTGAAATGGGCAACCTGGTTGATGCCTTCCGTGCCGATGGGTTCGGTATCTTCCGCATCCGCGCCCGTCACGAAGTTGATGTAGTCGATATCCATCCAGTCGCCGGTCACGGTAAAGCGGAGGATATGTTCACCTGCGCTCAGCTTCACGTTGGCCTTTACCTTGTTGTAGTCGTCGTAATTCTCTTCGCCGGAGCTTGCCTGCGGAACCGCGATCTCGTCGGTGATGTCCGTACCGTCGATGGAAAGCTTGAAACCGGAGGTCGCATTGGCAGAAGCCACGGCAGCATACATCGTGTAGTCACCCGTAGCGGCAACGTTCACCGTGTATTCGAGCCATTCGCCCGCCTGGTTGTAGCCCACGACATAGCCGGTCGCCTTCTTGTAGATATCGACGCCCGTGCCTTCGCGGTAGCTCTTGCCGCCGTTGCTTTCGGCGCCATGGTCTTCGCTGTCGTTGTCGCTGTAGGAATCGACACCCGCGCCGCGGCCCGTGCCCGGTTCGTCAAAGTTTTCGGCCTCGATCTTGCCCGGAATCACCCAGGCCGTGCCACCGAACGGCTTCTGCGGTTCGGGAGGAGTCGTGCCGCTGCCTTCGAAGCCCCAGGCCTTGATAGCCATGGTAGAATCGCGGTCGCCCTTGAACACGAGGAACAGCTGTTCCACGATACCCTTGAGCCCTTCGACACTGCAGGAGTTGTCGGCGAAGGAGTTCTTGTTGCCGGTATTCTTGAGCTTGCAAGTGCCGGCGAGCGTACCCGTCGCGGAACCCGTGCGGATTTCAATCGTGTTGTTGTCGGCCGTGCTTGCCGCCTGTACCGTAAAGCCCGTCGCCGCGGTACCGAAGTCAACACCGCTCACGCGAATCCAGGATTCCTTGCTCGAAAGCGGGAGGAGGAGATGTTCAGCCACCTTGCCCAAGCTCCAGTTGGAACGGCTACGGATGCCCTTCTGCTTGGAACTCGTGAGTGCCGGATACCAGTCATACGGGTCGAAGTTCTCGATCTGCTTCGGGCCTTCCTTCGTGAAGGTCAACGAATTCATGGAACCATCGGCGGCGTAGGTGAATTCATCCACGCTCACGCTGCGGTGGTAAGCCGGGTTCGGGTTCGCCTGACCATCTTCGGCCGGAATCTTTTCGAGGCCGTCGTATCCGTTCGCAATGCGACGATCGTGGTAGGCGACGTACCAGTGGCCCTTGAATTCGGCAATGCCATGGTGGTTGTTGTTGTTCGCGTTGATGTTCTGGCCGTTGATGTTCGGGTTCCCCATGAAGATGCCCTTATAGGTGTACGGGCCCATGGGTTTATCGGACATGCCGTAGGCAATACGCAAGTCGGCCGTACTGTAAGAGAGATAGTACTTGCCCTTGTACTTGTGGATGTAAGAAGCTTCCATCGCCTTCGGGCCACCGATCTTCAGGTGAGTCTTGGAACTCACATCGAAGCCCTTCATGTCGGAGTTGAACTTGTAGATATTGAAGATGTCGTTGTTATTGTCGGCAGCCGGACGGCTATCGCTGCTACCGCCACCAAAGGTGAAGTAGCCCGTGCCGTCGTCATCAAAGAAAATACCCGGGTCAAAGCACCAGCCGATGCCGTC